>Ga0209211_10004188_pt1 | contig 22768 bp, 22 predicted proteins | sample RifGroA2_FD_183992 | JGI IMG/M metagenome (GOLD analysis project Ga0209211, IMG submission 183992) | Groundwater microbial communities from Rifle, Colorado, USA - Groundwater A2 (SPAdes) (version 2) | ecosystem: Environmental > Aquatic > Deep subsurface > Groundwater | place: Rifle, Colorado...
GCATTTGATGTTGTGCTGCACCTTGGGACACTTACAGGCATAATTGCATTCTTCCGGAAGGATTTCTACAGTATGTTACAGGGTATGTTTTCAGGCATTACAGTACGAAAAGAGTATGCAGGAAAAGAAGGAATGGTAGGGTGGTATATTATAATTGGTACCATTCCGGCGGGTTTGGCCGGTTTATTTTTAAAGGACCAGATCGAGACTGTTTTGCGATCTCCCCGCATTATTGCTGTATCACTTATCGTGTTCGGGTTAATACTCTTGTGGGCTGAGGCTGTTGGCAGGAAAAAACGGAGAATGGATCACCTGAATATCATTGATGCGATTGTGATAGGATGTGCACAGGCAGTAGCTCTCATACCTGGTGTATCCCGTTCAGGGATAACCATTACTGCAGGACTTTTCAGGAATCTTGAGCGGGCTGCTGCAGCGAGATTTGCCTTTCTGTTGAGTACGCCTGTTATCATGGCCGGTGGTCTCCTGAGTGCTGTGGATGTATATAAGGAAGGTTTACCTCAGGATATGTTCTGGCCGTTTGTGGCAGGTTTTGCCGCTTCTGCTGTGTCAGGGTTCATCGCTATAAAATACCTGCTTTTGTTTCTTGGCAAACGGAAGGTGAATGTATTTGTCTACTACAGGATCGTCGTGGGGATTTTGATATTATTAATGATGTAGGATCCCGCTACCTGTTATTAGCAAACTTAATACCGACGGCATACACTGCTCCGCACCGTGAGCACCATGCAATTGTGCATGGCTGTTCTTCAAACCTGCTTTCACCGGCAAGATCTCTTTGTGTGAATGTGAGATATACCTCTGTCCCTACCTTAAGAGGCTTGTGGATGTAAATACCAGCACCACCTTTACTGATATTGGCAATATAGACCTCTTGTGCCTTCCTGTCGCCCTCTACCTTGAGGGAACCCATACCCATGATCGTCAGTCGTCTGTTTTTGCGTCTGCTTTTCATCCGGGAACTCCTTATTGGCCCGATACCACCCATTGCATTGGCCTTCGGCCGCAATGGGTACCCGGCAACTACAAGGTTGCTTATCTGTTATCCTGCTACAATTTCCGTTCCTATACCTTTTTTTGTGAATATCTCAAGGAGGATAGAGTGGTTAATCCTCCCGTCAATTATGTGTGTCTTTTGGACTCCGCCATCAATTGCAGCTAAACAGGCCCTGACCTTTGGCAGCATGCCTGATGTTATTACCCCGCTTTTTATAAGGCGTAAGGCTTGCTTTCGGGTAAGTGTTGAAATAAGCTTACCATCTCTGTCAAGTATACCTTTGACATCTGTTAAGAATATAAGTTTTTCCGCCTTTAATGTTGCTGCGATGGCGCCTGCTGCTGTGTCTGCATTTATGTTGTATGTCTTTCCTTTACTATCTACGCCGATCGGGGCAATTACAGGTATGAAGCGGCTCTGTTCAAGAGAGCGTATTATATTGGGGGAGATTGATTCAACTTCGCCGACAAGCCCCCTGTCAATGCCGCGACTTTTCCTTGGTGTCCTGAGTTTTCTTGCACGGATTAATCCTCCATCCTTGCCTGTCAGACCGACGGCATTCCCTCCATGCTGATTAATCCTGTTTACAAGTTCCTTGTTGATCTTTCCACCAAGCACCATCTCTACAATATCCATGGTTTCACCGTCCGTTATACGGATTCCTTCAATGAATACGGGTTTTTTCCCCATCTTATCCATGACCTCATTTATCTGCGGTCCCCCGCCATGGACTACGACCGGACTCATGCCTATGAATTTTGTAAGTACCACATCTTCGGCAAACATCTCCTTGAGTTTTTCGTCAATCATGGCATTACCGCCAAATTTGATGACTATTGTCTTGCCGGAGAGATTACGGATATATGGAAGGGCTTCTACAAGTAATTGGGCTTTTTCAATGTTTCGTTGCAAGTCAGTGCTACCTCAATATTAAATCAAAAATTACAATATATACCTGCTCAGATCCTGATCCTTTACAATGTCTGCCAAACGTTCCTTAACATATTTTGCATCTATGTTATATCTTTTTTCCTGAAGGTCCGGGGCGTCAAATGATATATCGTCCAGCATTTTTTCCATGATAGTAAACAGTCTCCTTGCACCGATGTTTTCCATCCGTTCATTTACTGCCACAGCCGTAGATGCAATCTCTTTTATCGCATCTTCTGTGAATTTTATTTCAATCCCCTCTGTCTCAAGCAGGGCGGTATATTGCTTTAACAGTGCATTCTTCGGCTCTGTCAGTATCCTGATAAACTCTTCCTCCCTGAGTGAACCCAGTTCAACTCTTATGGGAAAGCGTCCCTGAAGCTCCGGGATAAGATCAGAAGGTTTCGATACGTGAAAGGCGCCGGCAGCGATAAACAGGATATGGTCAGTCCTTACAGGTCCGTACTTTGTGGTCACAGTAGTGCCCTCTACTATAGGCAGGAGGTCTCTCTGAACGCCTTCGCGGGACACATCAGGTCCCTGTCCCTTCTCCCTGCTTGCTATCTTGTCAATCTCATCAAGGAATACGATACCTGATTGCTCAACCCTTGTAACAGCCTCTTTAAATACATCGTCTATATCTATCAGTCTCTGTACCTCTTCCTCTGTAAGGATATTAAGTGCATCCTTGATTTTGACCTTTCTCTTTTTGCTCTTTCCAGGGAAGATGCCGCTTAGCATCTCTTTGAGGTTCATCTCAAGATCTTCCATGCCCACATTGGATATGACGCCTACAGGCATCATTTTTTCTTTTACATCAAGCTCGACCTGACGGTCATCAAGCTTTCCCTCTTTTAATTGAGAGCGGAGTTTTTCCCTTGTTTCGGTATGTCTTGTTTCTGTTGCTGGTTCATAAGCAGGTCTTGGCGGAGGCGCCGGCAGTAAAAGATCGAGCAACCGCTCTTCTGCCTGATACATGGCCTTTTCTCTGACTATATGCGTCCGCTCTTCTTTTAACATATTGACGGCAAACTGTGTCAGATCCCGTATCATAGATTCGACGTCTCTTCCAACATACCCGACTTCTGTAAACTTGGATGCCTCAACCTTTATGAAGGGGGCCTGTGACAGCTTTGCCAAACGCCGTGATATCTCAGTTTTACCGACTCCGGTCGGGCCGATCATGATTATATTCTTTGGTGTTACCTCATCACGAAGGTCTTCGGAGAGCTGCTGCCTTCTCCATCGTGTTCTCAGTGCAATGGCAACAGCGTGTTTTGCAGCGGCCTGGCCGATTACATATTTATCAAGTTCAGTTACGATCTGTCGTGGTGTGTAATTGTTCATGTCAGTTCTTCAATCAATATCTCGCTATTAGTATAGATGCATATCCCTGCTGTTATCTTCATCGCCTCTTCTGCAATCTCTCTTGCACTCATGTTTGTATGCCTTACGAGTGCACGTGTGGCGGACAAGGCATAGGGACCTCCGGAACCTATAGCCACAATGCCATCATCGGGCTCGATTATATCACCAGTGCCGGAGATTATTAAAGAGGAATTTCTGTCAGCTACTGCGATAAGCGCTTCAAGCTTTCTCAGTATTCTGTCAGTCCTCCATTCCTTGGCAAGTTCTACAGCAGAACGTGTGAGGTTGCCGTGATATTGCTCCAGTTTAGCCTCAAACTTTTCAAATAAAGTAAGGGCATCGGCAGCCCCTCCTGCAAAACCTGACAAAATTGTGCCATTATACATCCTTCTTATTTTTTTTGCATTATGTTTCATGACGGTATTGCCCAATGTTACCTGCCCATCACCGGCAATGGCAACCTGATTATTACGTCTGACGCAGAGAATGGTAGTACTCTTGAACATCTTAAGCCTCCCTTATTTTTTCTCCTACTTCTGTCTTACGTCTTACTTCCTCCCCCTCGGGTGTGCCTTATCATACACCTCCATCAGCTTATCCATACTGATATGTGTATAGCGCTGCGTAGTGGAGAGACTTGCGTGACCGAGCATCTCCTGAACCGAGCGAAGGTCTGCCCCCCCTTCAAGCAGATGCGTTGCAAATGAATGCCGCAGGGAGTGGGGCGTTATATCCCATAGTCCGCTAAGTTTCTTATATTTGTCCACGATTCTGTGGACGCTTCTTGTGGTAATTCTTTTGCCGTATTTATTCAGGAAAAGGGGGAGGGTATTTGTCAATTGAGAGGTTGCGAGGTATTTCTTAATAGCATCAACAGCCTTTTCCCCAACAGGTACAATCCTTTCCTTCCTCCCCTTACCTTTGACCTTTATCAGACCTTCGGATAAATTCAGGTCTTCTATATTTATAGCCACAATCTCACCGATTCTAAGCCCTGCTGAATAAAATGTCTCAAGGATTGCCCTGTCCCTTATTGATAGTCTGTCTTCGCCAACAGGGGTGCCCAGTAATCTGTCTGCCTCATCTACTGATAAAAATTTAGGGAGTGTCTTCCCCCTCTTTGGAGTTGATACCATCTTCCCGGGATTATTGACCAAATTACCTTCCCTGCACATGTAATTAAAAAATGTCCTGATGGTTGAAATCTTTCTTGCTACAGAAGACTTGGACAGTCCCTTTTCATATAGGTTTGCAAGAAAGGCCCTTAGTATTACATGGTCAATATTCCGAAGGTCTTCAATCAATAGTGTGTCTTTTTTAAATACTCCTGTTAAATATTCATAAAACTGAGAGAGGTCTGAAAAGTAGTTTCTAATGGTATGTGATGACAGATTTCTCTCTAAGGATATGTGCCTGATAAATTCCTCTAACATCGGAATCGAGATACTCTCTAATTTTTGATTTTTATCTGCTTCTTCCATCTCTCAATGTCCCTTGATGACCTCTCGCCCATTTTACTCCTGCTCAACTCCTTGTCTCTTATCTTTTTCTGAAGGGGTGGAAGGAGTCCCCAGTTGATATTCATTGGTTGAAAGTATGACGGGCCCTCTTCTGTAACATAGTTGAGCAGGGCGCCAATCCCTGTTGTTACCGGAGGGGGGACAAACTCTTCTCCCCGGATGTGCATCATAGAAGATAATCCGGCCACCATACCCATAGCTGTTGACTCTGTATAACCTTCCACACCGATCAACTGTCCTGCCATATATATGTTTTCTATCTTTTTAAGTCTTAGGGATGTATCAAGCAGGCGTGGAGAATTTATATAGGTATTCCTGTGCAGACTGCCATAGCGCAGAAACTCGGCATTTTCGAGGCCAGGTATCATCCTGAGTACCTTTCTCTGTTCAGTCCATTTCATTCTTGTCTGAAAACCCACCATGTTGTATGCCTGGCCGTACCTGTCTTCCTGACGCAGTTGTACTACGGCATATGGTTCTTTTTCACTTCTGGGGTCTTTAAGGCCGACAGGCTTCATGGGGCCGAACAGGAGTGTATCTCTTCCCCGTTCTGCGATAGCTTCTACCGGCATGCATGCCTCAAAATATGTCACCTTCTCAAAGTCTCTCATCACACTCTTTTCTGATGATAGAAGCGCCTGATAAAATTGCTCATATTCCTCTCTGTTCAGAGGACAATTTATATAATCGTCTCCACCCTTACTGTATCTCGATGCCCTGAATGCAATGTTTTTGTTGATACTGTCACTGCTTATTATTGGCGATATTGCATCATAGAAATATATAAAATCCTCTTCTATAATCTTATGCAATGCCTCTATCATTTTCTCAGATGTAAGAGGCCCGGTTGCAATTATTGCAGGGGGCTCAAATGACGGAATGCAGACCTCTTCCCTGATAATCTTTATGTTTGGATGAGATGCCAAATGTTCAGTGACTGACCTGGCAAAGGCAGAACGATCAACTGCGAGGGCAGAGCCGGCAGGTACCCTGTTTTTGTCTGCGATGGCCATTATCAGTGAGTTCAGCATCCTCAGCTCTTCCTTGAGTAAGCCATGTGCGTTAGTTACATCATTGGATTTGAGGGAGTTACTGCAGACAAGTTCAGCGAGGTCGCCGGTCCTGTGAGCTTCAGTCATCTTTCCGGGCCGCATCTCATAAAGAAGGACCTTTATCCCTCTTTCTGCAGCCTGCCAGGCAGCCTCAGAACCTGCAAGTCCTCCTCCTATTATAATAAGTTCCGGTTTCATTCTTCTTTATATCCGCACTCTTTTCTGATACATACAGTCTTGCTGTTGCCGCGCGATGTCTTTTCAGCTAAGAATGGTGCGCCGCATTGCGGACATGGCTGATTGACCGGTTTGTCCCACATGGCAAATGTACATGACGGGTATTTTGTGCATGAGTAGAATACCCTGCCTCGTTTGCTCCGTTTTTCTGTTAATTCACCGCCGCATCCTTGCTGAGGACAGGCAACCCCCGTTGTTATAGGTTTAGTACTCTTACATTCCGGATATTTTGAACAGGCAAGAAATCTACCGTATCTGCCGCTTTTAATAATCATAGGGGAATTGCATTGAGGACAGATTTCACCCGTAGCTTCCTCCTTCATGGCTTCAATAGCGCCATTTTCACTGCGTTTGAAATCCATTGTATTTTTGCACTCGGGATATGCGGAGCAGGCGAGGAAGTATCCCAGTTTACCCCATTTGATGACCATGGTGTTACCGCACTTCTCACACTTGATATCAGTCGGGGTTTCTTCACCCTTCACATTGCGCATCTCTTTTCTTGCCTTTTCAAGATGCTGATCAAATGGTTTATAGAAATCCCCGACAGCCTGCCGCCACTCATACCGTCCTTCCTCTATCTCGTCGAGTTCATCCTCCATCTTTGCAGTAAACATTACGTCAATAAGCTCCGGAAAATGTTCTACCAGCATATTATTTACCAGGACTCCGAGTTCTGTAGGATAAAATTTCCCTTCCTTTTTCTCAACATATTCACGATCCTGTATTGTTGAAAGTATAGTGGCATATGTGCTTGGCCTGCCAATTCCCTTTTCCTCAAGTTCCTTTATCAGTGTAGCCTCTGTGTAACGGGACGGAGGCTGGGTAAAGTGCTGCTTCGGTTCAATAGACAGCAGGTTCAACCGTTCTCCCACTGTTACTGATGGGAGGACGCTCCCTTCTTCTCCTTCAATAGCCTGAGCAGTATCGTCGCTCCCTTCTTCATAAAGCTTCATGAAACCCGGGAATCTGACCACTGCCCCTGTAGCCCGCAGGATATATTCTCCGGCTGTAACGTCTATAGTTGTAGTATCAAGCAGCGCCGGGCTCATCTGGCATGCAACAAACCTGTTCCAGATAAGCCTGTAGAGGTTATATGTATCTTTATCAACATACCCCTTTATCTCTTCCGGTGAACGAAATACCGACGTTGGCCTGATGGCCTCGTGGGCATCCTGTATCCCTTTCTTATTCTTATAGTCAACTCCCTTTCCCGGAATATACTCATGGCCAATGTTCTCTTTTATGTATTTCCTTGCCTCTCCCTGTGCATCTGCAGATACACGAACTGAATCAGTTCTCATGTATGTTATAAGTCCGACAGGACCTTCTGAACCTATTTCTATCCCCTCATATAATTTCTGAGCAACCATCATTGTCTTCTTTGCAGTAAATCTCAATTTCCTTGCTGCTTCCTGCTGAAGCTTACTTGTTGTGAATGGCGGCTGCGGATTCTTTTTCCTTTCCTTCTTTTCAATCGTCTTGACTATATATTCACTGCCTGAAAGAACATTCTTTATCCTCTCAGCATCCTGTTGATCGGGTACCTTAATATCTTCATTGCGGTATTTTGTCAGTTTTATTGCAAATGGCGGCGGTACCTTACCTTCCACTGTTGCTGTAAGAGACCAGTATTCTTCAGATACAAACTGCTGTATCTCTTTCTCAAGGTCGCAAATGATTCTGACGGCAACTGACTGGACCCTTCCGGCGCTTAGCCCGCGGCGTACCTTTTCCCATAGCAGGGGGCTAAGCTTGTAACCGACGATACGGTCAAGGATGCGCCTTGCCTGCTGGGCATTTACCTTATTTGTATCAATCCTCCCCGGGGTGTGAAGCGCCTCTTTAATTGCCTTTTCTGTTATTTCATGAAAGAGTACCCTGTAGATGTTGTCAACTTTGTCATTCAGCTCTTCAGCTATATGCCATGCAATGGCCTCGCCCTCCCTGTCAGGGTCAGGGCATAAGAAGATTTTGGAGGCTGATTTGGCCGCCTTCTTGATGTCTGTGAGGATTTTGGCTTTTCCTTTTATAGTTACGTAATGAGGTGTAAAATCATTGTCTATGTCTACTCCCAATTTACTTGTGGGCAGGTCCTTAACGTGGCCGACAGAGGCCATTACATTATATGACTTACCAAGATACTTTGTAATCGTTCTTGCCTTTGCCGGAGACTCAACGATGATTAACGGTTTTGACATTCTGTTTTCTCCTTAATGATGTAATTTCAGGAATTCAGTGCCGATTTTATATAACAACTGCCTGGTAATTGCTCTATCAAGCCATTCAGCTCAAGGTTAAGCAACAACTGCATTACCCTGCATGTTTCTATTCCGCACTCTGTTATTACCTGATTTATATGTTTTGGCTCAAGTGTTAATGTCCTGAATATATTCTTCTCTTCGTCTGACATTGAATCAGGTTTAACAGGCATATTGGTGATACCATGTTTTGACCGGAGCGTCAACAACTGTTCAAATTCCTCTAAAATATCATTAACACCTGTAACTGTTTTTGCCCCCTGTTGAATCAGGTTATTTGTCCCTTTACTGAGGGGCGAATTTATGTTGCCCGGTACTGCAAATACTTCACGTCCCTGTTCCATTGCAAACCTTGCTGTAATCAGAGAGCCGCTTTTTTCAGCCGCCTCAACGACAATTACACCATGTGAGAGACCGCTTATAATCCTGTTTCTCTGAGGAAAGTTTTTTTTGTCCGGCCATGTACCCATAGGAAACTCTGAGATGACCGCCCCACTTTCCGTAATGTCATTTATCAGGGTTCTGTTTTCCCGTGGATAAGGGATGTCAACGCCGCATCCCAATACTGCCATACTCCTTCCTCTGTTTGTTAGTGCAGCCTTGTGAGCACAACTGTCTATCCCCCTTGCCATGCCGCTTACTATAGTGAAGCCTGCTGAAGACAATTCTGCAGCAAGCATTTCTGAAACTTTTCTGCCATAAGGTGAAGGACTCCGCGTCCCTACAATAGCTAAAGCATTATAATCTTCAGGAAGGATAGATCCTTTCATATAGAAATAAAGGGGAGGGTCATATATATCTTTTAACCGCTGAGGATAATCCTGATGATTGAAATGTATAATCTGTATCCCTTTGTCATTTACCCTTTTTATATCCTCCTCAACATCCGGTGACGGATGCCGGAAGGATTTGATCTCCCATGCTATAGCAGGTGTAACCCCTTCCACACTGCATAGCTCTTCAAAGGTGGATGAGAAGACCTGTTCCAATGTAGAAAATCTTTCCATAACTCTTTTGGAGAGAACAACTTTATTTTGTAAAATATGTGCAAGTGTTAACCAGAGATAATGTTCGTGCATAAATTAAAATGGATTCAGGGAAAGTGGTCAAGTGATTAATATTAACAGAGGGTTCTTTATTTTATGGTAGTTATTACCTTGCTGCCGACCCCAAAGGGTTCAGCGCTTCTTATGACTAAAGCAGTGGAGGTAGTGTCCTGTACTGAGACTACCCGAAGTTCACCAATGATATCATCCTTTTTTTCTCTGATTACGTATATGATTGCTCCCGGGGTAATGCCATCTGCAGCGCCTTTGTCAAGATACACGATACTGAATTGAGCGCTTAGCTCAGACCCGTACTGGGCTTCTATTATATAACCCTGCAGGTCATCTGCAACCTTTGTGACTTTGTTGACCGGTTGAGCAGGACTGAATGGTTGTATCAGGTCTCCGGGTGCGGCATATGTGTATGATCTTATAATATTACCTGATGCGTCATTCCCCTGAACCCTGTTAATTTCAAGAACCCCTACAGGAATAAAAATGAAACCTGCTTTTTTCTTTGTCATGGGATGAATTACCGGTCCTGATATCCTGAATATCGTAAATTTTCCGCCAAGAAGCACCTTGTCAGTGTAGCCTTTACTCAATGAGAGTTTGACAGTGTCACCATCCGCAAATATATTCCTGTCTTCTGCTGAACCAGTAATTACTCCATAGCCTTCTATCCTGTTAATGACATAACCACTGGCCTCGATGGTATCAGAAGACACAACCGGTTTCTCAACTGCCGGCGCACCAGCCGGCGCATCAGGAAGATGAGGTCTTTTCGGATGTGCCGGCATAGAAGGTATGGAAGCTGTGATCGGTTCTCCGGGAACCGGAACTACAGCCTGTTCAGGGAGGGTAGCTTCAGCAGCAGAAACCGGAGCTGCTTCTTCTGCCGGTTCAGTTTTCAAAAGTATTACAGATGGTATAATCAGCCGATTTCCAGGGTAGATAAGATCCGGATTGTTGATGTAGTTATTATTTTCCCACAAATTGGGCCACATAAACGGGTTTTTCAGAAATTCTCCTGATATATCCCAGAGGGTGTCCCCCTTTTTTATCGTATATACTGTCTCATCTCCATCTTTCCCCCGGTCATTCCTGTTGTCCTCTGATGACTGACCGAAGCTGTCAGCAGATGTGCTGATAACAAGTATGCTTATTAGTGATACAATGCTTAATGTTCTTTTTATATGCATGTTTTTCATTACCTTTCTGTAAAGGGTGTATCAAAGAGAACCATGTTTGTCAATAACTTTTTTACAGCGGCCAGAATACGGGTATAAGTAATATTGAAATTATAAAGACCACTATAGTAAGTGGAAGACCTACCCGGATGAAATCCACAAAGCGGTATCTTCCGGGGCCATAAACAAGGACAGAAGCGGGTTCAAGAGGTGTAATAAATGAGCATGATGCCGCAATTGTAATAGTCATGGCAAATGTCCTTGGATTTACCCCGAGCTTCTGCGCAGAATGGATAGCAATAGGAAGAATGAGAAGGGCTGCAGCAACGTTAGACATCGGCTGTGTCAGAAGAACTGTCAGGATAAAGAAACTGCCAAGAAGTACATAAATACTGTAATTTGATGTCATAGTAGTGATGAAGTCTGCAAGGTATTGAGCCGTTCCTGTCTGTTCAACTGCAATACCAAGGGATATCATCCCGCCTATTAAAATGAGAAGGTGCCAGTTTACGGATTTATACACCTCATCTGCATAAAGGCATTTGCTGATGACCATCAGTACTGCCCCTGTCAGGAAGGAGACTGATATCGGGACTAAACCAGTCGCTCCTGCAATAATGCTGGCAAGGAAGATGATAGTTGCAATCCCTGCCTTCTTTGTCCGGAACCGTTCAGGGGTAACGTCTCCTACAATGATAAGTTTTAATACCTCTCCAAGTGCTGCTATACGGTCACTTTCACCCTGAAGCAGAATGACGTCGCCCACACGCAGAGGGATCCTTCCGACTTTTTCACGTAAACATGTGCCATGCCTGTAGTGGGCGATTGCTGAGAGACCATAGGTGTGTCTGAAGTTAACATCCTTTAGTGTCTTCCCTTCGAGAAGGGAGTCTGCTGAGATTACCGCTTCAACCATACGAACATCGCCTGGTTCCAGGTCTTTGTCAGTACGTTTATACCCTGATTTTATTTCTACCCCATCTGTCTGACCCGCTCGTGCAAGGTTTTCAATACTGCCGACTACGAGGAGAGAATCTCCTCCTTCTATAGTGAAGTGGTCTCCGGGGATATATATATTTATTCCATTCCGGTATATGCCTACTAATGACAGGTCCTGCATATTTCCGAAGACCCCTTCAGATACCTTTGTCCCCACAAGTGCTGACGATGGCATAACCTTGAGTTCAGACAGATATTCCCTTATCCCATAGTCTTCCATTACCGCCTCTTTTTCCCTGGCAGGAAGAAGGAAATATCCAATAGTAATAAAAAACACCAGCCCGCCCGCAAAGATGATAAGACCTATTGGGGTAAATTCAAACATTGAGAAGGGGGATAAATTGTAGGTAGTCAGTGCCTCTGAAACTGCAATATTTGTTGATGTGCCGATAAGTGTGTTCATTCCGCCGAGCATTGACCCGAAAGACAGGGGCATCAGGAGCTTTGACGGATTGATCTTTGCCACCCTTGCGATACTGACAGCGGAGGGAAGAAGTATTGCTGTTGCAGCAACATTATTTATAAATGATGAGATAATTCCTACAGTAATAAGAAATATACAAAGAAGACGTATTGGACTATGCCCTGACCATCTCAGGATGTAATGTGCAATCTTGTCTGCGACACCGCTCTTAACAAGTGCGGAGGTCATAATGAGTATGCTTCCTATCATAACGAGCGCCGTATTGCTGAATCCGAGGAATGCCTGGTCAGGTGTTAGTAAACGGAAAAAGATTAGAAAACAAGATAACGGCAAATAGCATTATCAGCAGAGTTATGACAATATTCATGTCAGGCATGGAAGGCATTATACTTGACAATCAATGCTATTTTCAAGTAAATTAGCTTGAAAACTGTAATGTGGCAGTCCTTAGCATTGCGATTGTGCTCAAAAATGCCAAGGCATTGAGATTGTGTTCAAAGATGCCAAGGCATTGCGATTGTGCTCAAAAATGACCATATGCAAGGAAGGGAAGTAAATTTGAGCCGAGGCGTACTTCCTGTACGTTGAGGTTCAAAATTACTTCCCTGACGCCGCAGATGGTCGTTTTTCAGCACAATCGCGAGAGTGGCGGAACTGGCAGACGCACTGGACTTAGGATCCAGCGGGCAACCATGGGGGTTCAACTCCCCCCTCTCGCACCAGGGAGAAGAAAGACTGAAGGTGGAAAGGCTGAAGACTGAAGGTGGTTGGGATTACAACCTTCAGCCTATACACCTTACTTAGAAAGAGAGGAAAGAAACAGAAATGAAGATTGACATCGAAGAAGTCTCAAAGACCAGGCGAACATTCAAGATTGAAGTGCCGTCAGATATAGTCTCAAAAGAATATTCTGAAGCATACGATAACCTGCGCAAGAAAGTCAGGATGCCGGGATTCAGACAGGGGAAAATCCCTATTAATGTTATAGAGCAGAGATTTAAAAAGGATGTGGAGGCGGACGTTATAAAAAAACTTGTCCCGGATTACTATTTGAAGGCTGTGCAGGAAAGTGGAGTCACTCCTGTTGAAATGCCTAAGATAGATAATATAGATATCAGTAAGGGAAGTCCCCTGAAATTTACTGCTACTGTAGAGATCAGACCTAAGATAGAGCGAGTCTTGTATGAGGGAATCGAGTTAAAGAAAGAAGAAGTTACAGTGACTGAGGAAGAAATAACTGCAGGCATTGAAGAATTGCGGGAGCAGAGTGCCCAAATAGAGGTTTGTGATGAAGGGCATGCTATTGCTAAGGGAGATTATGTCCAGGTTAATTATGAAGGGTTTGTTGCCGGCAAGCAGGTAAAAGAGCTCAGGAAAGAAGGTGTAGAGTTTCAAACCGGAGCAGAAATGGTGGCGCCGGAGATAGACAATGGCCTATTGGGTGCTGTAAAGGGAGAAGAGAGGGATATAAGGGCATCAGAAGGAGATGTTGTATTTAGAGTTAAGATCACAGAGGTCAAGAAGAAGATATTGCCGGAGATTAATGATGATCTTGCAAAGGATACCGGAGAGGGTGAGACGCTTGCTGAGTTAAAAGAAAAGGTGAAAGCGCGGGTGAAGGACAGAAAGGAAGAGGACCTGCGTGCTAATCAGAAGAGTACTATTATAAAAAAGCTGATCGAATTGAATCCTGTGGAATCACCGGCATCCCTTATAGAGAAAGAGATGCGGAATTTTATGGCCAGGACAAAGAAGTTTATGGGTAAGAAAGATGATTTTGACCCCGAAGAAGAAAAGGCGCTCAGAGTGAAATACATGTCGCATGCAGAGGAGCAGGTCAAGAGTGACTTACTGCTTACTGCGATAGCAGATATTGACGGCATAAATGCGACGGATGATGATGTGGAAAAAGAGATAGAGAGGATGGCAAATAAAAGTCAGCAGGATGTGGCATTAATCAGACGTTATATTGCATCTGTGGAAGGCGGCATTGACAATCTCAGGGATAAGATAAGAGAGGACAAGGTAATCGCCCTGATTCTTGAAAACATTAAATGGGTTTGAACGGAGGGTAGAACTATATGTTAGTACCAATAGTGGTAGAGCAGACGAGCAGGGGTGAACGGGCATATGATATATATTCACGGCTTCTGAAGGATAGGATAATCTTTGTCGGGTCGGCGATTGATGATACTGTATCAAATATCATAATTGCCCAGCTCTTATTTTTAGAGGCAGATGACCCTGATAAGGATATTCATCTTTATATCAACAGTCCGGGCGGTGTTGTTACAGCAGGTCTCGCAATATATGACACAATGCAATATATAAAGCCGGATGTTTCAACGATCTGTATAGGACAGGCATCAAGCATGGGAGCCCTTCTCCTGTCAGCAGGTCACAATGGGAAAAGATTTACACTGCCGAATGCAAGGATTATGATACACCAGCCGTTGGGCGGGTTTCAGGGGCAGGCAACCGACATAGAGATCCATGCAAAAGAGATATTAAGGATGAAAGAATCACTTAATAATATCCTCGCATTTCACAGTGGTCAGCCTATTGAGCGCATACGGCAGGATACAGAGAGGGATTTTTTTATGTCTGGTGAAGAAGCAAAGAAGTATGGTATAATTGACGAGGTTATAAAAGAAAGAGTTCCCAAAAGGAGTTAAATTTAATATGAGTCAGAATAAAGTTAAAGATGGAAAAGATGGTGATGTGCGGTGTTCCTTCTGTGGAAAGGGAAGGAACGAGGTAAAAAAACTTATAGCAGGTCCAACTGTATATATATGCAATGAGTGTGTGGACTTGTGCAATGATATCATTACTGAGGAGTGGGAAGAAGATAAGGGGCAGGGACCTCTCAAATTACACAAGCCATCAGAGATTAAAGATATACTCGACAATTATGTGGTAGGTCAGGACCGGGCAAAAAAAATCCTTTCTGTAGCTGTACATAATCACTATAAGAGGCTTTTCGCTGATGTACGTATAATGACCGATGTTGAGCTTCAAAAGGGGAATATCCTCCTCATAGGGCCATCCGGTACCGGTAAGACATTACTGGCTCAGACGCTTGCGCGGATACTTGATGTGCCGTTTACCATAGCTGATGCTACTACACTTACAGAGGCAGGTTATGTGGGAGAGGATGTAGAGAATATTATATTACGGTTACTACAGGCGGCTGACTATGATGTAGAAAGGGCACAACGGGGAATAGTCTATATAGATGAGATAGACAAGATCAGCAGAAAGAGTGAGAATCCGTCTATCACGAGAGATGTGTCAGGTGAAGGTGTTCAGCAGGCGCTGCTCAAGATTATTGAGGGTACTGTAGCGAGTGTACCTCCTCAGGGAGGACGTAAACATCCGCATCAGGAGTTTGTTCAGGTTGATACTTCAAATATTCTATTTATCTGCGGCGGCGCATTTATCGGGCTTGAGAAAGTAATACAGAACAGGCTTGGGCACTCTTCTATGGGATTTGGCGCTGATGTGAAAAGCAAGAAGGATATGAGGACCGGCGAGATACTTACTCACGTTCAAACAGAGGATTTATTGAAAATTGGTCTGATACCGGAATTCATAGGCCGTCTTCCGATAATAGCGACACTTGAAGATCTTGATCATGCCGCTTTAATCAGAGTCATGACAGAACCCAGGAATGCCATTGTCAGGCAGTATCAGAAATTATTCGCCCTTGAGAAGGTGACTCTGCGGTTTACAGACAGCGCTGTTAATGCCATTGCGAAAAGGGCCGTTGCCCGAAAGACAGGGGCGCGGGGATTGAGGGCAATTCTGGAAGAGGTGATGCTCGAGCTTATGTATGATATACCATCGCAGCAGGACATCAAAGAGTGTATTGTAAATGAGGATGTAATCTCAGGGCGGTCTAAACCTATCCTTATTTATTCAAATGAGCAAAGTGTAAGATCTGCATAGCTCCTTTCTTTCCGGATCCCCTTAGATCAATTTAAGAAATATGATTCCACTTATCACGGTAAAAAAGATAATGAGCAGGGAGATCGTGGCTGTAGAGGCGCACGAGCCCATAATTGCTGCAACAAAGATCATGCGCGAGCTGAAGACCGGCAGTGTCCTTGTCAGAAGGAATAATGAGCTGGTCGGAATTGTAACAGACGTGGACATGACCAGGAAGGTGCTGGCGGCTAATCTTGATCCTAACACAACCCCTGCAGAAAGTGTAATGAGCTCACCATTCTATACCATTGACTCATATGCCTCTGTTGCGAAGGCAAATGAGATGATGACTCAATTTAATATCAGGCATCTGGTGGTTATCGAAGATGGCACGCCAGTTGGCGTTATATCCGCACGGGACATTTTAGAACCTGTATATGAAGAAGAGGGCGGCAGTATTCCGTTCTGGCCTAATCATGCACTTAAAGAGATTGGCGGTGCATTTCTTATGATAGGCTTACTTGCGACACTTACTTTGTTATCACCTGCGCCGATGCTTCCAAAGGCCGACCCTCTTGCTACTCCTGAACATATTAAGCCGGAATGGTTCTTCCTGGCTGCCTACCAGATTTTAAAAGTAGCGGATATTTTAAGATTCTTAGGCGATTGGGCACCCAAGGCAATAGGTGTGGTGTTTGAGATCGCTTTTGTTATCTTATTATATGCAGTCCCTTTTATTGACAAGAACCCGGAGAGGGCATACAGGAAACGGCCTGTCGCCATAGCGCTTGGACTATTATTCGTGCTGATATTTGCCCTGTTTACTGTCTGGGGACATATTTCATGAGGAAGCTCCTTATTCTATTCATTGTCATTTCTACAGTTATTATCTTTAAGAACACCACTTATGCGGAATTACAGGGAATGAATACAGATGAGCTTGTATCTATTGGGAAAGAGGTGTATGACAGAAAAGGTTGTGCAGGTTGCCATAAGATAGCCGGTGCCGGTGGAGACCTTGGTCCTGATCTTACAAATGAAGGGAATATACTCCCTCATAACATACAATGGCATAAGGACCATTTTAAAGACCCCTCATCTGTTGTGCCTGGTTCTATGATGCCAAAGGTTGACCTCCTGGAGAGGGAGGCGGAGGCATTGGCGGTATATATGATAAGTCTGAAGAGTACAGACCTGCCAAAGGATATAGAGGTGTCAATAAAGACTGCACATGAAAAGCTTGGCGAGGCAAGAAAGGGTATAGATGAGATTAAAAAGAGCGGATTTAATGTTGATGCGCTGGAAGTCAAGTATGCTCAGGGGTGGACGAGGCTTGAGACTATCAATAACATGATCTATACCCACAATCTGGCAGGTGTATCCAGGGAGACAGATGATGCTGTAAATATTACAAGAGAAATTATGCAGGATGTATTATCATATCAGAAGGAGCTTGAACACCGCGTAATTGTTTCTATTGTTTTTATAGTATTGATTGTTATAATAGTAGTCCTTGTATTTTTAAAAGTGCTTACTGTATAAACAGACGAAATAACATGAAAAAAATCGAAATCTGTGCACCTGCAGGCAACCTCCCTTCACTCAAGGCAGCCGTAGATAATGGCGCTGATGCTGTTTACATGGGATTTTCAGGGGATACTAATCTCAGAAATTTCCCGGCCCTCAACTTTACGGAAGACGAGGTCTATAAGGCCATTCAATATGCTCACAGCAGGAAACGTAAGGTTTACATTACAGTAAATGCCTATCCTCAGGAAAAGGAACTCCCCCTTGCATATAATGTAGTAGACAGGGCATATGAATTTGGGGCAGATGCTGTAATTGCTTCTGATATAGCCGTACTTTCTTATGTCAAAGAAAAGTATCCGGAGAAGAGGGTGCACCTCTCTGTGCAGGCGAGTGCCTCCAATGTACAGGCAATAGAGTTCTACAGGAAACACTTCGGGATAAAAAGGGTGGTGTTGCCGAGGGTTCTGACTGTAGATGAAATAGCGGCATTAAGGAGTCAGACAAGTGTGGAGCTTGAGATATTTGCCATGGGGCTTCTCTGCATAAACAGCGAGGGACAGTGTTTCCTCTCTTCATATCTAACCAGTGAGTCAATAAATACTTATGGTGCATGTTCTCATCCTAAATTCATCAACTTTGAGGAGGATGAAGATGATGGGGTGATGAAAATATTATCAGGGAGTGTGCTCTTGAATAAGTGTTCTTCTATGGAGGAGGTGGCCTATCCTACTCCATGTAAGGGGCGTTATTATAACACTGCAACAGGGGAGTTAAACTACTCTATTCAGGACCCGGAATCACTCAATGTGCTTGAGATCCTCCCGGAAATTATACGGACAGGGATAGATTCTATCAAGATTGAGGGGCGTCAGAGAAGCAGGACATATGTGGAGAAGGTGGTCAGGACATTCAGGGAAGCGGTTGATAAGTATTATGATGACGGAAATTGCAGGAGTGCCTCTAACGCGGGGCAGGATTTACATTCGTTATTTGAAGGCCTTGCGCCGAGTGTTGGGTGTTACAAAGGAAAATGAAACTATCTATTGGTCCCATCCCATTTCTATGGGAAAAAAACAAAATAATCTCCTTCTACAAAGAGATTGCAAAGACCCCGGTTTCTGTCGTCTATATCGGCGAGGTAGTCTGCAGTAAACGCGCCATACTCGGCATTGACATGCTGAAGACGATATGTGAAGTGCTGACGGATGCAGGTAAAGAAGTGGTAATATCCACATTCGGCCTTATGACGAATCAGGAGGAACTTGAGTTTACAGAAGCTCTCTGTAAACTCCCGGCACCGGTAGAGATCAACAATATGGGTATCCTGAATTTCTGTGAAGGAAAAGAGACCGTAGCCGGTCCGCATCTTGCTATTTATAATGCGCCGACAGCGAAATTCTTCTCTTCCATTGGTGTGAAACGGATTGTATTCATGCCGGAATTGAGCAGGGATGCCATAAGATCTATTTCATCTGCTGTGCCGGCTGTTGAGAAGGAGATCATAGCATTTGGTAATCTGCCTTTGGCCTTCTCATGGAGATGCTATACAGCACGTGCACTCGGGATGTCAAAGTCAAATTGTGCAATTTCCTGTATTAAATATCCTGAGGGAATGCCGCTTGAGACTATGGACAGGATGCCTGTCTACAACATTAACGGCACCCAGATTGTCAGTGCGCAAAAGGTATGCATGATTGAGGAGATGGAATTATTGAGGGACATGGGCATAGGGTTACTGCGAATAATACCGCATGCAACGGCTACATCAGAAATCATTGGCATATATAACAGTGTCATCGAAGGTATCATTCCTCCTTCGAAGGCGGTTGAAGCCTTAAGAAAATTTGCACCGGAGGGAATTAGTAATGGCTGGTTCTACGGACAACCGGGTTGGGAATATGTGGGTAAAGAATCTGCTGAGGCTTATGCCAGGCAAACTTCACAACCATGTTTTTAAGATAATAATTGACAGGACAATCAATAATAACCCCGGTGTCTGTCAGAGACTTAAAGATATAAGGGGAAAGGTCTTCCGGTTGCATGCAAGTGATATTGACAGGAGTTATTTGTTTTACGTGGATGATGGAAGGATATCAGTAGAGTTTGATGGCAACAGGAAACCTGATGTTGTGCTGCAGGGTGACTTTGATACCTTTCTTAAGCTTCTACGGCATAAGGCGGATGCAGACAGCCTCTTTTTCTCAAGAAAGCTGACGATCAGGGGAGATGTGAAGACGTCGGTATTTTTTAAGAATCTACTGGAACATTTGTGACTTCAGGGTTGCAGGATTATTCCACCCTCCTGTCTTTCCCTATAATCAGAGTTAAAATCTCACTTGCCACTTCTTCCACTGCCCTGTTGGTGACATTTATGAGAGGCCACTTGTTTCTACGGCAGATGTCTTTGCCGTAAATTACTTCCTGTGAAACATGGTCTATGTCAGCATAGTTTGATTGTTCCTGTCCTAAATGCCTGAGTCGGGCCTTGCGGATAGTGGAGAGTTTTTCAGGATCTACAATGAGACCTACTATCTTTTGCTGAGTTATGAAAAATAATTCATGCGGCAATGGGATGTCCATAACTATCGGTATATTTGCTATCTTCCATCCCTCTTTAGCAAGGTATACACTCAAAGGGGTTTTGGTACTCCTTGAAACACCTACCAATACTATGTCAGCTTCTCCAATAGTCCGGAGATTCTGTCCGTCATCATGTTTTACGGTAAATTCGATTGCTTCTATCCTCTTAAAATATAATTCATCTGTTTTGTGGATAAGTCCTGGTTTGGCCTGAGGGGATTTACCGAGATATGAGGTCAGGGTATCCAATATGGGGCCAATGATGTCTATTGTCAGGACGTCATATTTATATGCCTCTTCTCTGAGTACCCTCCGTAACCGTTCTGAGACTAAGGTATGTACGATCAGCCCTTTTAACTCAACAGCATCTTTGACAATACTCTGTATGTGTTCTTCAGTCCTGACATTGCTGATACGTGTTATGATCATGTCCTTCTTTTTAAATTGTGACAATGCGGCAAGCATAACAGTCTCCGCTGTTTCACCTGTTGCATCGGAAACTATATATATATGGTACGCAGCCTTTTTGATCTCTTCTGACATGACGCTTATTATATATTAATAAGGTAAGGTGGGCAATGCCCACCCTACAAGAACAAATTTATGAGTTCACCGTACAAATAAAATTATGTTATAGTAAAATTTATGCCGACTCAACTGATTTTCCCACTTGATTTTGCCGATCTTAAGCAGGCACTGAAATACGTAGACCTGTTAAAAGATGAAATTCCCGTATTCAAGATCGGACTTGAGTTGTTTGTGAGTGCAGGACCTGATGCCATAAAATGTGTGCTTGACTCAGGTGGCAGGGGTATCTTCTTAGACCTGAAATTCCATGATATCCCTGAAACTGTCCGAAGAGCGCTTAATACACCATTCATTGAAAAGGTTGAGTTCATTACTGTCCACAGCGCCGATGGTCCGGATATTTTAACTGCTGCAGTAAAAAGTGTTTCAAACAAGACAAAAATCTTAGCTGTAACAGTTCTTACAAGTCAGAGTGAAGAAGAACTAAAGAAAATCCTGCTGCTCAGAGATGATATTTCATTGACAGACCTTGTTATTCACAGGGCAGCGATGGCGAAGGCATCAGGTTGTGCAGGAGTAGTATGTTCAGGGCATGAGATAGCAAATATAAGAGAACATTCAGGAAAAGAGTTTATTATAGTGACTCCTGGTATCAGGCCGGTATGGTCTATTATTCCCGGAGATGATCAAAAGAGGATTGTGACTCCCGGTGATGCAGCTAAACTGGGTGCTGATTATATTGTTGTAGGAAGGCCTATCAGAGATGCAAAAGATCCTGTTGAGGCGGTCAAAAAAATCCTTAATGAAATAGAGAATATTTAATTGACTACGAAATACACCTTGGACTTCATTGCATATATAAGTCCGGTGCACTTGTTACATGGCGGGAGAGTAACCAGCTTTTCCTGGCCCATTGTTTTCGTTTGATGCATCTCCACGCAGAAGTTGCAGTAAAGCTCATCTGCTACAAATATCTCATCTATATTTCGATCTTCAAGAAGCTGTCTGAACATTGCTACTCCTGGTTTTCTTAGTTTTTTTAGATTGTCTTCCACGTTCCAGTTTGTTTATCGGATATGGCAGAAATGTTCTTTAGTCTTCCATTATTCAAAGAATTTATCAAAGAAGAGTTCGGCGCAGCGGTTCAGATTATCTATATATACAGGTGTATCCGAAATTATTCTGCCGGCATTAATATAATCAAGTGTGGATAGTTCTTCCTCATATTCTGATATCCACCGGTTTATCATTTCCTGTGTCACTTCAAGATGGAACTGGAGACCATAAATACTGCTTCCAACCCGGTAAGCCTGGTTGGAGAAAAGTTCTGAGCCTGCAAGGTGTACTGCGCCATCAGGGATATCAAACGTATCTCCGTGCCACTGGAATACCTTAATTGTCCCGGGTAAAGGATTGAAGACCTTATCCTGCCTGCTGTCTTTTGTAAGTTTTAGATCGTACCACCCGATCTCCTTCTTTGTCCCTTTTTTTACTTTTGCCCCTGTTGCCTTTGCAATCAGTTGACCACCGAGGCAGATACCGAGGACAGGCATATCGTTCTTTACAGCTTTTTTTATAAGGATGTCTTCATCTTTAAGATATGGGAACTTATCCTCCTCATAGACATTCATAGGGCCGCCAAGTATTATCATGCCGGAGTAATTGCCGGGATCAGAAGGTACAGGCTCACCATCAAAGAGTTTTACATACTTGTAGCCGATACCTCTCTGCGACATTGCGTTTGCAATTGTGCCGAGGTCTTCACACTCTATATGCTGAAGTACGAGAAATTCTGACACGCTCACTCCTCTTTATAAAGCTGAAACAGGTTCTTTTAATGTTATTGAAAACCGCTCGTGCTTGAATGGATGGACTGAAGGGAATTTCTGGAATAGCCACCCCTTAAAGACCTCTTTACCGCCTTCTTTTATCTCGACATGTATAGCAGGATTAAGGAGTTGAGTGGAGTCTGAAGAATAAATATTACCCTCAATCTTAAGATCAGGTAAGAAATCACCAGTCTGAACTTCAATGTTGCTGCCGGATATTGCAACCTTTCCTCCGATTGGGATATTGTAGTCCTTAGTATTCGCTGTCTGCTTGTCTATTACTGTCAATATGACCCCTTTCCACTTGCCTTTAATGGCATCGGGAATAA
>Ga0209211_10004189_pt1 | contig 22767 bp, 23 predicted proteins | sample RifGroA2_FD_183992 | JGI IMG/M metagenome (GOLD analysis project Ga0209211, IMG submission 183992) | Groundwater microbial communities from Rifle, Colorado, USA - Groundwater A2 (SPAdes) (version 2) | ecosystem: Environmental > Aquatic > Deep subsurface > Groundwater | place: Rifle, Colorado...
TTTGTTTGATGGCCTCAAGGGCCACCTTGGATTTGAAGGCAGCGGTATGCTGTCGTCGGGTTAAATTTCCCATATGTTTTAGATCTTAGACGATTGTGTTGATTCTGGGGGACAGTATAGGCACTTTAGACCTCATTGGTTGTCGAGGTTATCTTTGGAGTTTTCCCGGCCAAAAAGGCAGCTGACCTGTCACCTATGGAAGCAATTCGATACGAGTAATATCTTCGCCGGAGGCGACGATTCTCGAACTCATAGTCAATGTATCTAAAGGTTTTAGCACCAAAAACTCAAGTTGTAGAAGTTAATTTTCACCACTTTCTTTATTTTCAGAAGACTCTTTCTGTTCTTTTGGTTCCGGTGTTTCTTTTGGTTCTGGAGCTTCTACATCTTCTACATCCTCTCCAACCTCGTCTTCGTCGTCAATCTTCTGAGAAGAGGTGGTGATTTTATCCAAAACCTGCTTCTTTTCGCTTTCGTCCGCTATATTTTGAGCGTTAGCGTTTGCCTGAACTACGATTTCTTTGGCTGTGACTTTTGTAGCATCAGAAGCCTCTTGCGTTTTTTTTAATTTTTCTAATTGTTGAGTTTTTTCCAGCTCGGCAATTTGAAGCTTAAGGGCTTCGATCTCAGTAATTCTATTTTCCAAAAGAGTAGCCTGAACGGCGGCCTTATTCTCCGGAGCGGCAAAAGCTAACGTAGCCGCTTCAATGGCTTTTTTAATAGGATATAGAGGGCTGAGATTGGTAGTGGCCGGAGAGGCTGCAACAACCCCCGTTCCAGTTAAAAACGTTAAAGATAATAAAGTAATGACGATTGACCTGACTGTTTTATTCATAATATTCCCCTTTGTTGATTGATGACTACCTTCTTAGCCTATCACTTTTTATTGTTTCATGTATCGTGTGTGTAAAATCACACCTTCTCATTAATAATTGTTTTGCTCGCTGGGCTCTGCCGTAGGGTTGTTGTTTCGGTCGGATGTAAGTGGGTGTGATATATTCTGTCTATGAAAGAAAAGCTTAAAGTAAAAAATTCCGAGTTATCTGAGGCGACTACCGAAAGTCTGAGATTGATTCAAAAAGAAGTCGAAAAGATTGTCTCCAAGGATATAAAAGACTTTACCTATCAAGCATTTGGTGAAGTAGATGAAAATTTTTGGATAGCGCCGGCTAGCTCATCCGGAAAGTATCATCCACCGGAAGATAATGGAGAAGGAGGACTCGTCCGCCATGTAATTAAAGGAATGGCGGTGATTGAACAATATGCCAGAAGAGCCAGATTTTCTCAGAGAGAACTAGACGAAGCCACTAGCGCTTTTTTGCTTCATGACACTTGTAAAAATGGAATAGTTTGGACAACACCCAAAACGGATTATACTCATGGCTTGATTGCGTCCGAATGGCTGGAGAAATTTGATCTGGAACCAGCAGCTAAAGTAGCGATTCAAAATGCCGTTCGCTTTCATATGGCGCCGTGGTGTTACGCCGTCAGTCCATATGAAGACAGACCTTATACCAAGGAGGAAATGAATAAAAATCTAGACGAACTGACTCGAGCCATGTACCCCACCAGAGTAGAAAAAGCGGTACAAGAAGCGGACTACTGGTCTTCGCGACAGTCGATGTCTTACTTCCCCGGAGTAGCGGTGGATATTCGCCATGACGCAGATCGCTAGAGACTAAAGAGTAAAAAATTATTTTATAGAGTTGGCGATGTTTTGAAGATTTTCTTCCGTTTCCTTGATCGAGGCTACGGAAACAAGAACGTTGTCGGTAGTGTATAGATATACTATCTTGGCTAGACCGCCATATTGAAAGTAAACCTATTGTCCGGAATTGGTTCCCGGAGGCCATTAATTTGTTCGCAGTGGTTTCGGCCTTGGATGTATCGAGCGGAATTGGAATTTTCTTTGGAGTTTTTCCGGCTAAGAAAGCCGCGGACCTCTCCCTTATGGAGGCAATCAGGTACGAATAAAACTAATCACTCGTGAGGAGTATCTCCATGTAAGCAATGGAATAAATTAAATTCGCAAAAGGTTTAATAATTAAATTTTTGTTTAATTTATAACCAAAATTTTTTTTATTTTCCGTTTCTGGATAGAGACTGTGTTTTATATTCGCATAAGCCAATCCGTAATTCGCCTCTGTGTTTGAGTAGGATTTTATTTCAAAAAGTGTTTGTTGCAAATCATTAAGAATATTTCCTATGAAACACTTATATAAAGGCATATATTTTTCCCTAAGTATGCTAATAAATATTTTGATCGCCTCTTTTTCTCTTAAATATCTTGGTTTAGACAATGGGATCATCTTACTTTGAAAATCTTGTAGAACTGAAATAACATGAGACAATTCATGAATAAGATCTAATGTCTTATGTGTATCACTAAACTTGGAATTTATCGAAATTATAAATGTATCGTCTGTAGGATAATATCTCATAGATGAACTCGATCCAGGCTCAATCTTGATTTTATCTTTATATTTTTTTAGAATTTCGAACGTGTTTAAAATATTCTCTATTACATTTTGATCAAGAATTATTTTTTGCTTATTGTTATCACATAAAAAACATGGCGTGTAAAAGTCATCAATTATTTTATTTTGGTCGATCTGGATATCAGAAACGCTTTTTTGACAAAAAATAATTAATTCACTTACTTTTTTTTCAAATTCAACGAAAAGGGACTCTTTTATTCCTTGTTTATCTAAAAAAGCATACGCATAATTTGGATAGCCATTAGACTGAGCATTATCATTCCTGTTTAAGATTAAGTCTCTATACAATTTGTCAAATTCTTTCAAATCCTTTTGTGAGTTTAAAAATTTATTTTTTTTATTAAAGGACATTAATTTATTTATCTCGCTTGAAATCTGATCTATTCTTTCCGGTGGAATTTTGTTTAAAAGAATAAACAATGGGTCCGACTTTGAGATTGGGAATGTTGTCTTTTGGACTAGCAGTATCGTAAATCTTTCATACAACACATACTCTTTGTAAGTTTCAAGGTCACAAGTCTTAGGCTCAGCTAGACTTGAGTGTATTTTTTCTTGATCTTTAATTACTTCTTTTGCAACATTAAAAAATTCCTGATTATCGATAACTATATTTCTATTAAACTGTGGTTTGAGTTTATCTAGAATTTCACTAACCTGGATTTCTAATGATACTTTTTTTGACATCATGTTTTTAATTATAAAAAAAGATGGGGAATTAATCCCCATCTATGCGAACGACGTGGTTACTCTTCGTTTGGTGTAACGACGTTTTCTGGAGCTTGACTGCAACCCGCACCGGTGTTTGAGGTGTTTTCAAACTGGAGACTGTTTGAAACTGCCTCTTGTGGTGTGCTAGATACAATCCCATTGGCGCTTACATAATAATCTCGCCCAATATCTTCCGAATCTTTAGGATCGGGATTAGCCATACAACCTCCTTTCTGTCCAATGTGCAATGTAAAGACAGGTTGATTGTATCACAATAGAAATACCCAGCAGTCTTCCGATAGGGAGATCGAAATAACAGGTTGTATACACTCTCTATGGCGGAGATTACTTCAGCTTGAATACAAGATTCGCAATGACGGTATTGAATACCAAACAAGATCAAAACTGTCATCTTGTTTTGAGGTTGCTATAATGCATAACATCGCTCGCTAAAATAAGATTGGAGGCTAATATGGGTATAAGTGGTGATTTTGGTGGAGGTGGACCACCTGAAGAGCGCGACCATGATTATCACGAAGATATTCCTTCCTTCCCGCCTGATCTAAGTTTCTTGTTTCTTCCACATATTATTATTCCTCTGATACTCTTGGGTATCTTAGTTTGCTCTGTGTTGAGGTTACTTGTGGGAATCTAAAATTACCGACACCCTCAAGTGGGGGTGTTTTTTTATTGACTAGACCAGGCCTTTGGCGAGAGTGATATTGGCGAGGTTGGGACCTTGCTTGTTTTCGCCGGGAACTTCGAGAATGAGGGGGAGGTGAATCAATTCTTTCCGGTTGATAAATAATTTCAGGCCTTCGAGACCGATCTTACCTTCTCCAATATTGGCATGGAGATCGCGGTGAGAATTCAGTTCGGAGGTGCAATCGTTGAGATGTAAACAAACCAGTCTGTCTAAGAGCTTCAGGTCTTTCAATTCCTGGACCAATTCTTTGATAGCTGAAAGACTTCTCAGGTCAACTCCGGCGGCGAAGAGGTGGGCAGTGTCCAGACAAATTTTTAACCGTGGATCATTTACTTTTTTGAGCAAGTGAGCAAGTTCGGGGAGAGAGCCTATTTTGCCGTTTTGACCAGCGGTGTTTTCCAATATCAGGTCGCAATCTTGCGTCTCACCCAGAATCCTCTGAATGACCGCCACCAACTGATCTTTGACCGAATCAAAGCCCGCTCCTAGATGAGAACCGATATGAATAATGACCCCGGTCGAATGAATACGAGCACCGTTTTGAATATCGGCCACCAGAGAAGTGGTTGATTTCTCGAGTAAACCAATATTTGAGGAAGCAAGGTTGACTAGATATAGAGCATGAATAAAGACTGGACCAAAACGATTCTCTTCTATACCTGATAAAAATTCCCGCACTTCCACGTCGGTGAATGGTTTACGGAACCAGAGCCTTGGAGAACCGGCAAAAATCTGTAGACAATTACCACCAATCTTAACGGTATTGTCGATGGCGTAAGGAAGCCCCCCGGAAATGGAAACATGGCCTCCGACATAGCGCATTATTTCTCTACAACGTCGATGCTTTTAATGGAAATGTCAGTGATTGGCTTATATCCGGCAGAGGTGGGAGCGCTGACAATAGCGTCAACCACTTCTTTGCCTTTGGTAACTTTGCCAAAGATGGTGTGCTTATTGTTTAGCCAAGTAGTGGAAACAACGGTAATGAAAAACTGAGAACCGTTGGTGTTTGGCCCCGAATTGGCCATTGCCAACATATATGGCTCACTAAAGTTTAGGGATGGATCAAACTCATCCGCGAACCGGTAGCCGGGATCGCCCGTGCCAGTACCAAGTGGATCTCCTCCTTGAATCATGAAATCCTTAATGACTCGATGAAAGATCGTGCCCTCGTAAAGCGGTTTGCCGGAAATCTTTTGGCCTGTTTTGGGATTGGTCCAATCAATAGTTCCTTTGGACAAGCCGATGAAGTTGGTGACGGTCTTGGGAGCAGATTTTGGAAAAAGCTCAATAGTAATATCGCCTTTGCTGGTTTTGATAATGGCGGTCGCCTCGGTAATTTTGGCTGAGGGTGTAGACATGGTTGTAGGTGTTAATTCGGGAGTATTAATAATGGTCGGTGACGGGGTGATGATGGAAACTTTCGGATCGGATAATTTGATTGACGAGGGCGCAGGAGCGGGAAAAAGCTGACAACCGGCTAAAAAAAGAGCAAATATTATCGGAAGAAGTTTTTTCATTGGTCAATTATATCGAAAAATCTATTTTACCGGAGGAGATCTTTTCCAATATTTCTTCGGCTTCTCTTTTGCGAATTGGTAAATTGTGATCGGTGGCGATCTCTAAAGATAGTTTGATGGTGTCTGTGGCTTTATTTGGATTATTTTCTATGGCATATATTTTGGCCAAACCATTCAAGCAACCAGTTTCCCAGGTCCTATAGGCGCCTACGGAGGGGTCACCGGTACGGATGTCTGCTAGAGCTTCTTCTATAATATTTTTACCAAGTTCCTTTTCACCTAAAAGATATTTTATACCGCCAATGTGTGCTTTTAGATTACCTTTCTCCGGAATGCCTGCAGTAGTGATGGAAAAAGCTTTTTCAAAATAAGGCAATGCCGCTTGGGGCTTATCATCCATAAGCAATGCATCTCCATAACAACGATAAGCGATAGCCACAACTCGGCCGTCTAAATTAATTAGATTACTTTCTGCCACATCGAGAGCCCCTTTCGCAAAGGAAAGCGTGAGTTGGTGGTAAATTGGTGAGTTGTTCGATCTAATTAAAATTTTGTAAATCAGACTCTGGCCACCCAAACAATGGATTAAGCCAGTTTGGTCGCCGTTCTTGATCAGATCAATAAGACATTCGGTATATACTTTAGCAGAGTCGCCATATTTCTCTGCCTCTCTTAAATCGTTAGCTTCCGACAACCTTTTTTCCATGATGGTATCCATAAGTCTATGATAACATGGGTCTAGTATGCAGATGCCTATAGCGGTTGGAGTCATAGTTGCAATTATTTTTTTGGTGGCTTTTTCGGAATGGTTTTACCACCTGGTAGATGGTTGGGGGGAAATTGTATTGGACGACGTCTATTACAAATATAGAATCGTAGGGGTTTCGGTTTTTTCGATGGTAATTATCAGTATGACTTTTTTTGGCATGGCTCTCATAACCGAGTGCCCGAATGAACAAAGAGAGGGAGTTTTTGCCCGACTGCGTTGTGAAGAATATTTAAAAATAAAGGCAGGAACCGATAAAATATTTCCCTCGAAAGATGGAGAGACTCTGAACATGACTAACTAGTCGGAGATTACCACGCCTGCCGGCAGACAGGGATTATGAATAATCCTGGATTGCTTCGGCTCGGGTACGAGACTCGCAATGACATTACCGTTTCGTTATGAATTTTTCCAGAGCACGTAGGGCTTTGTCTACCCATTTCTCAAGAAAGAAACGCTTATCTTTCTGAAGTGCCGGGTGACCATAGACCTGCCTGCCGGCAGGCATGGCGGGATTCCACCAGGCAGAGGTAATGATCCAGTCACTCCCCTGCCGTTTGACTGCCGCTACGATTTTATAGCCCTGAATGACTTTGATGTGCTTATGAGAATCGGTCGTCGAACTGGCTCTAATCTCGTCAGGAAAGCGAACTGCCTTATCGACCCAATCTGGGTTTAACCCACGCTGCCGGAGTCTTTCTCGAAGATGGGTCGTCCAAATAACCTTGCCCATTATTTATTGAGCTTGACAAGATCTGGGTCTTCATGAAGAGGATTAATGGGAGAAGCAGGCGGTAATTCCACAGAAACAGAAGCGGCTTCCTCTACCTTCGAAGGTGACGCAGATATCGGGCCAGGAAGTGAAGCATCTGACAAAAGTGCTGGAACAACATCAGCCAAATGAATATCGGTGTCTGTCACAGGGTTTTCCGAAATTGCCGGTTCGGTGGGTGTCGGAACGGCGGCTACCGGTGTAATGTTTTCGATTTTATCTGGATGAAGATCGTCGGAAGTACCGGCACCTGGTGTAATGTCGATGACACCAGGAGTAATCGGTGAGGCGACAGGAGTAACTGAAGCTGGCGTTGTTTGGGGTATGCCAGTTTGAGGGGTAATCATATCAGGATTGAGATCGAGTCCTATTTGGGGAGAGCCGCTGTCGTTCATATTGTTTGGGTTGTTAATATTTTTGATACTGATATCCGGAATAAGGACATCTGGAGATAAGTTTATAACATATTCAACGAAAGAGGCGATCTGGATCGGGTCAAGCGCAGTATCTAGATTCCTAGTGGCTCCTTGTTTCTCAAAAAGTCCGGTTTTGAGGAGTCCAGGATATATTCCTGTTACCCCGATTTTGTCTTTAACAAGATCTTTTTGGAGGCACTTGGTAAAGCCGGTAATGGCCCATTTAGAAGCAGTGTAGACGCTCCTATTTTCTTTGGCGTGAAGTCCATCTTGAGAAACAATATTAATAATTCTCCCCTGTTGGTGAGATTTCATCGAAGGAAGGACCGCTTTGGTGAGAAAGATAGTTCCCAAGGTGTTGACACTGATAACTTCTTGGATCTGCTCGACGTCATTGTCCACCAAATCTCCCTGAATCCAAATACCGGCGCTGTTTATGAGTACATCGATCTTTTGATATTTTTCTAAAACCGTGCCAACAGCAGTAGTTAATGAAGAAAAATCAGTGACGTCAGCTTCCACAAAATCACAATTTATTTCTTTCGCCACCATCTCTAATTTTTCCCGGTTGTGAGAAAGAATAACTACCTTGTTTGCCGGTGCAAGTTTGACTGCTATAGCCTTTCCCAGTCCATCACTGCCACCCGAGATTAATATATTTAACATTTTCTATTTTTTATTTTACATTTATAACGAAAGGATTCTAAAAGGTTTGAATTGGTTGGTGAGGTAATGGCATCCTTGGAGGAAGAATTACGGGTGCACGTCTACGCTTCGAATCAATATAATTACTAATACCGAGCGCTATAATTATAACCACAGAAAAGATCATCAGACCACTCGATATACCAATATATATTTTTCTTTGGTCCCTTGTAAACCGAGGGGTTTTGTCCTCAAGACCACCAATTTTGGAATTTGTTTCGCGAAGATATTGCTGCACAGTAGGATGATCTGGGTATAAAGAGATAACTTTTTCAAATTCAACTTTGGCGGGCTTAAAATATGATATCCAATAGTTGTTCAGACCACTTTTCCAGGTGTCGTAAGTGCCGCCAATTTCTTCCGTGACACTATTCTTTGCCATTAGATCCTTGAGATCTGCTATGTCCCTTAGAAAATTGTAGTTTCCACCGCCCTCTTCCGGGGTAAGTCCATAAGTGGCCAACCCCACAACCTTTCCCTCCGATGAAACCGCTGGCCCACCGCTGTTACCGTGATTAATCGAAGCGTCGGTTTGAATTAGGTTCTTCTTGTTTCCTTTGGCCTGTTTGAATGCACTAATAACCCCTTTGGTGAAAGTCGGCTCCGCATTTGCAGAAGTGTCCAGAAGCTGACTGTTGCTTCCCATAGCAACTCCGGGAAAACCAATCAACATCACACTGGAACCGACACTAATATCATTCATTTTTCCCAGGGGCAGAGCCGGGAAATTGGTACCATTGATTTTGAGTAAGGCAACATCTGAGGTGGTGAATCCCAGTGTGGGATCCGGAACGGCGTAGTCCGAGGCGATCAGTGTAGCTGTTACAACACCGGAACCAACATTGACACCGGTTTTGGAAAGTTGAATGGGGATGTTTCCCAGTTGAATATAATATTTATTGACCGTGTTTTCGAGTTTGATGAGATTTTTCTTATACATATCCCCTACTAAGGCGGCCATTTGATAAATGGTTTCTTTACTTGAGTGTGCTTCCTTTATTTTTACTTCAAGAAGCGACCTTTCCACCGGCATTCCTGTGAGAGCAGTAAAATACGCTTGGAGTGAGTCAATCAACAAACCATCGAGCCCTCCCGTGGTAACTCCATAAAAAAGTGACGTTTCCGGAAGATTGCTGACTACGTGACCATTCGTAGCAATATAGCCGTCCTTGTTGACAAAGAAACCGCTTCCCGACTGAGCCAGGCAGAAAGGATAAACCTTCTCGTCTAGTCTGGCTTGAGCACAATAATTATTTAAAATCATGACTACAGATGGGCGGACCGTCGCGGCTAGTCTCGCCGAGTCGTCCGGAGTAGAGACTCCTTTAACATCCGACACACTTACTATGGAGACAACTTGAGAAACAAGATCTTCGACATCTCTTCTGGATATGACATCCGGCATAACCGCCAAAAGGGTAATCCCCTCCGAATTTGTCCAGATATCAACTATTTTTTCGGCTCCAAAAAATTTATATGAATAACTTGTTATAGACCACCCTTCTACCTCGGACCTCGAACCCGTGAAGGGCTTGGGGGCGATAAAGTCCGGTCCTAGAATTTGTTTCAATTTGACGGAGTCGATACTCTCTAAGGTCACCCTAACAGTTACCGATTGATTTTGATGGTAAAAGATCGGAGTGTCGGTTTGAGGCGGAAGCCAGACAGAAGGATTGTATTGGATCTTCACGGGAAGTTTTTGAGACCGGCCATCCCAAATGTTATCGTTTTCAACAAAAATTCCTTCTGGAAGAGCAGGGAGGAGGTTACTAACCAAACCAAGGTCGGCACGGCTGGATAAGTCTTTTTTGTCGTCCAGTACCAATAGAGCCAACCCAATAGAGGAAAGAAAAAATGTCAGGATAAACAAACCCATTAGCCCCTTCTTGGGATTCATACATTCAGTGTACCTCGATTCCCTCTCTGGCGTCTAGTAACTGAGATTAACTTTAACGGTGGGAGAAATTAAAACGGGAATTTCTTCTCGGGAAGGACTTATTGGAACAGCGGCCGGAAAGTCGTAATTTTTTTGAGGAATGTCTGGACCGATCCAAAATACGGCAATGGCAATCCAAAGGAGAGCAATAAGTAATAAAACAATCCAAATTAATTTCCTCATAGGAAAAGTATACAAGAACTAGCTATCCCTATTTGGGATTGTGGCAATTTTCAACGAGTTTATTTAGCTCATGTGATTTTAGATCATTGATCCATCTTTCTCGAAAAATATCTCTATTACAAGTACTTTCCTTCAGGTAAAGTTTCATCTCCAAATATTCTGCAACCATCAATTGTTTTATGTCACCTGGAATTCTATCTTGTTCTTCCTTCAAATCGATACCTCCATAATTTCTTAGATAATCATCCAGACTAAATGTCATGGATATACTTGAATCTGTATTGTATGTATCAATGAGTGACTTGAGAAGGGAGGCCTTCATCATTTCCATTTCCTGGTCAAAATCTTCGTCTTGGCTCTCCTCAATTTCGACACCATCTGCCAAAATCAAGTTCATATCATCCGACATTGCACGATACATTTCTACTCCGCCAATCTTTGGAATCGCGCCAACATAAGGTACTATAACGAAGGGTTTTTCAATATTTGTCTCTGTTTTTGTCTTATATAACATTGGAACATAAAAACCATATGTGAAATCAATTAAATATTTTGATATACCTAGTTTCAATAAAAATGCAACGTGGCTATGTTCAAGTGAAACTATTCCCGTCTCTCCTGGAACGACAACAGGAACTGGTGTAATATCCATTCCAGCGTCACTTAATGTTTTTGCAATTCTCATGCCAACAACATCACACGTTCCCCGATTGCCTGATGGTAGAAGTTCATCCTCAAGTTCAGTTTTAAGTCTGACCCAGTCGGTAGAATCAAGAACTTTTTCCAATTCAGTCAATTCTTTTGGTTTTTCGATATCTGTACCTGTTATTTGTTCCACGTAGATATTAATTTGGGTTAATTGAGTTCGGGATAATGGCAGGCTTTCCATTTTTTGCCACTACCGCACCAGCAGGGATCGTTGCGGCCGAGTTTGGTGGAGCCGGACGGGGATGGATTTACCCCTCCGGGTACCATCGGCCGATTCGAGCCCGGAATGACAGAGGAAGAGGCAGATTTTTCGATGGTGCGGCGCTGGACCGGCTGAGGAATATTTATCTGAACTCGGAATATGCGATGAGACACGGTGGAATCAATGCGCGACAATAAGCTTTCGAACATAGAAAAAGATTCTTGCTTGTATTCCACCAGAGGATCCTTTTGGGCATAGCCACGCAGACCAATACCGTCTCGAAGATTGTCGATAGCATCGAGATGGTTCATCCAAAGCTCGTCATAAGTTTCCAACAAAACATATCGCTCCACTTGAGGAAGGACCTCTTTGCCAAAACGCTCTTGTTGGGCGGCTCTGGCCTGAAGAGTTATTTTGCTAAGCATTTCTTTGACGTCCTCCCCGGTTTTGCCAACCAGATTTTTTTCCAGTGAGTCGGCGGATCGTGGATCTAGGGGCAAGATACTTTGGAACTCTTTGCCGATTTGGTCGGCTTCGACTTTATCAATACCGGAAGCGGCGTAAATATTGGAAAGATAATCAATTTCTTTGGCTAGAGCTTGGTCGACCTGAGCGGTAACCGCCTCCGATCCGCCGGTTAAGAGATTGTGACGTCGGGCGTAGAAGATTTGACGCTGCTTGTTCATAACGTCGTCGTAATCGACCAAATGTTTCCGTTGATCAAAATAGAAAGACTCGACTTTGGTTTGAGCCGTTTCGATTGCCTTGGTGACCATACCTGCTTCCAAGGGCTGATCGTCGGGAACTTTAAGGAAGTCCATGAGACGACCTACTTGATCTCCGCCAAAAATACGCATAATATCGTCCTCGAGTGAAATATAAAAGCGAGTAGATCCGGGGTCTCCTTGGCGACCGGCGCGGCCACGAAGCTGATTGTCGATACGACGTGATTCGTGACGAACGGCGCCAATGATATGTAAACCACCAAGGCTCTTAATCTTGTCGGCTTCCTTCTGCCACTCTTTGAGCTCTCTCCCTTGCGGATCTCCGCCAAGCATAATATCCACACCCCGACCGGCAATATTGGTCGCTACGGTGACTGCATTCAGTCTCCCGGCTTCGGAAATGATCATCGCTTCATTCTCGTGATTCTTGGCGTTTAAAATTTGGTGAGGAATGTGTTTCTTTTTTAGATACTGGCCGACAACATCATTTTGTTCGATAGACTTAGTGCCTATTAGTACCGGCTGACCTTTGGCATGAAGCTCGGCCACTTCGGCAACTAAAGCGCCATATTTTGCTCGCTGAGTCTTGTAAATAATGTCAGAATTATCTTGACGAACGTTGGGTTTGTTGGTGGGAATAATCAAAACATTCAAGTTGTAAATCTTTTTGAATTCTTCAGCTTCGGTGGCGGCGGTTCCGGTCATGCCGGAAAGTTTTTTGTAAAGTCTGAAATAGTTCTGGAGAGAAATGGTGGCCATCGTCCTCGATTCTTGCTGGATTTTCACGCCTTCTTTGGCTTCAATAGCTTGATGCAAACCATCGGAATAACGTCGGCCAAACATCAAGCGTCCGGTATGGTCGTCTACGATGATCACTTGATCATCTTTCACCACATAATCACGATCCTTGACAAAGAGAGTTTGAGCTTTGAGTGCTTGTTCCAGGTGATGAAGAGTCTGATAATCTTGCTGATATAGATTTTCGACATTTAAGATTTTCTCAAGTTTCCTAAGACCGTGATCGGTAAGATTGGCCGTTCTTTGTTTCTCATCCACTTCAAAATCGGTGTCGCCGGATAGAGTCCTGATTAATTCTGAAAAACGGACATACTGATCGGTGGCTTCTGAGTCCGGAGCGGAAATAATCAGTGGGGTGCGAGCCTCGTCGATAAGAATTGAGTCGACTTCATCAACAATAGCAAAATGGTGTGGGCGCTGAACAAGCTGCTCGGGCGTCTTCGCCATGTTGTCACGGAGGTAGTCAAAACCAAATTCGTTGTTGGTACCGTAGGTGATGTCACAGGCGTAAGCCTCGGTCCTCGATACCGGTTTAAGATGGTGAAGGCGGTGATCTGAATGTGAAGAGTCTACATAATCTCGGTCATACATAACTGCCGGCTGATCACCTTGCCCGGAGTAAATACAGCCGACAGTCAGGCCAAGAAAATCATATATTTGACCCATCCAGCCAGCATGAAGTCTGGCCAGATAATCATTTACAGTTACCAGGTGGGTACCTTCTCCGGTGAGGGCATTTAGGACCATAGCGGGTACCGCTGACAAAGTCTTGCCTTCACCTGTTTTTTGCTCGGCAATATTGCCTTGATGAAAGGCGATGCCGGCGATTAATTGAACGTCATAAGGCCTTATACCCAAAGTGCGGCAAGCGGTTTCTCTGGTGAGAGCAAAGACTTGTGGCAAGACGTCGTCCAGAGTTTTTTCACCTTTTAACTCTTCTTTTATCTGAGCGATTTCCGGCTTGAACTCATCGTCTTTCAGACCTTTGGCCCAATCTTCCAAGGAATTGACAGTGGTCACAATCTTTTTGATCTTATCGATCTCGATTTTATTAGGATTGAGAATGGAGTCTAGAAATGAAAACATACAGACATGATTATATAGCTAAATGCCTGGATCGCCACGCTTTGCTCGCGATGACTAAATCAAACGAGGGAAATGATGAGATTGGAAACTGTACGGGCGGTGACAAAAACAAAACGAGTAGACAAAGATCTCATGAAATTGATTGTAGGCAAGTAATGGTCGTACCAATGGATACGATTGATCAATGTATAACGGGAATGGTCTTTGAGCTGCTGCATAAAGTTCAGATCCTCCAATTTGTGAGGAATGTACTTGCCTTCGAAACAATCAACCAGAATGAGATCATAGTGATTATTGGGTGTTAAATTGGCGGCAAAGTCGAGAGCATCGTCCACAATAATTTCCAGATTTTTTATTTTGCCGGTACCAAAATATTTCCGGCTAATTTCCACCATAAAAGGATCAATCTCGACTGCAGTGATTTTGGCTTTGGGATAGAGACGTCTGACCAAAAGAGTATTTGATCCTCCACCGAGTCCCAAAATTAAAATTGTTTTGGGAATGAAATACTTGGGGATAAGTTTTTTGATACCGGTTTTCCAGATATGAGTCAGAATATCGCCGGATTCGATCAAACCATCTACATGCAAGGTGGGCTGGAGAAAGTAGAGGTTGATGGAAATGTGATGATTGAATTTGGAGTCCGGTAGTTTGAGGGTTTGAGGAAAGAATAAATGACGAAGTGACATTGAGTTATCTATATAGATTTCCCTCACCAGATCGGGACTTTCAGCCCATTCAGGTCGGGAATGACAAGGTTATTAATTATCATTTTGCAGCAGTATCATGAGTGAGCTTTATTTCACTGCGAATTTTTCGGGCAAGATCTCCCCAGACTTGATAATGACGGTTGAGCATAAGTGTAGAAACACGGACCGGGGGTAGACCCTTCGTTAAATAGGCGGCGTCCAACAGATCAGCGACGGCTCGATCCCTTTCCAGATACGAGCCGGTACCCGAGACAATAGCCACCACCGGTGTGTTGTCCCTGATCGCCGTAATGATGGTAGAGTAGCCGGCTTCTTCGGTGTATGCGATCTTTAGACCGCTGACACCGGGGTAAACTCCCAGAAGACCGTTCCAGTTGGGCAGATAATATTTGCCGTGAGTGGCGGTCTGCTGAATGTCTTGATTATCAGACTTCGCGGCCGATACGATATCCGGGTAATTTTTTTGTACATTATTTATAAGCTTCGCAATGTCCTCCAAAGTTGAGTACTGATTTTGATCATCTAGCCCGTCCGGATTGGCAAAATGTGAGTGAGTCATCTGAAGCAACTGAGCTTTTTGATTCATGTAATAAATAAACTCAGAAGGAAAGATCTTTGCAGCGTTAGCGGCGCCATCGGCTAGGGCCTGAGCGGAATCATTTGCACTCGTGGCTATTGCCCCACGCAAAAGATCCGATGCGGACAAAACTTCACCCGGCTTCAATCCTAATACGGTGGGAACTTTGTCTACCGATTTTTCCGAAACCGTGATCTCCCTATCCAGAGGAATTAAATCGATAGCTACTTGGGCGGAAAGAAGCTTCGTAAAAGAAGCCGGGGACATCCTTATACCCGTACCCTTACTGTAGTAGACTAGTCCGGTATCTGAATTGTAGACGAGGTAACGAGGAACTTTTTCTAAGGTGGTAAGTTCTTTTGATTTGGTGAAGTCCAGATGGAATTGGCTGACTTTTTGAGAAATTTTGTCTGTCTGGTCTTGACCGGCAAAGAGGGGTGATATGAGCGCCAAAGAATCTCTGTGCAAAAACACATAAGAAATTACTCCGCCGATCGCGAGGACCAGCAATAAAATGATTAGAATTTTCTTAATCACGTTTGATGATGTCCTTCCCTACAAATGGAACCAATATTTCCGGGACTTTTACCGAACCATCGGCTTGTTGGTAGTTTTCTAAAATTGCCCCCAGTATTCGAGGGGTAGCGACGACGGTATTGTTTAGGGTATAGACAAATTTTTGGGTACCATCTTTGGCTCTATATCGGATGTTTAGCCGGCGACTCTGAAAATCGTTAAAGTATGAATCGGAATGAGTTTCACGATAGGTATTTTGGCTAGGGAACCAAACTTCCACATCGTATTTGCGACGCTGACCGGCTCCCATATCTCCGGTACACATAAGAAGGACATGATAAGGGAGACCCAAAGCCTGCAATAGCTTTTCGGTGTGGCCAAGCATCTGATCGTGCATCTTCCTGGTTTCTTCTTCGTCTGCCACGGTATACACGACTTGTTCTACTTTGTTGAACTGATGAACCCTAAAAATTCCCTTAGTATCCTTGCCGTATGAACCGATCTCGCGACGATAACAGGGGGAAATGCCCACCATTTTGACAGGCAGGTCATTTTCATTGAGAATCTCGTCTTTGTAGAAAGCAGTAAGAGAGACTTCTGCCGTGCCGATTAGACTTTGACCGTCTTGGGTTTTGTAATGATCTTCCATACCCCAAGGAAAGTAGCCCGTACCCCACATGGCTTCATCGTTTACCATCCATGGAACTGTCATGGGGGTATAACCCTCGCCGATCATCATTTTGAGGGCATACATTAGTAGACCATACTCCAGAAGAACTAAATCATTTTTGGTGAAGAAGGCGCGACTGCCGGCAATCCGGACGGCTCTTTTGTTGTCTAATAAATCCAGACCTTCGGCAAGTTCTTCGTGAGGTAGTACGGGATAATCAAATTTTGGAATATTTCCCCACGTTTTGACTTCGACATTTCCAGATTCGTCCTTACCTACTGGAACATCATCGGCAGAAGGGTTGGGGATTTGAAACATTAGCTCGAGGTATTGTTTTTCGACCTCCGTAAGCCTTGGTTCCGTCTCTTGAAGTTTTTGTTTTATTTCTTTTCCTTTGGCTATTTGTTCGTCTGATGGCTTGCCCTTTAGATCGGCAATATTAGAGTTGCCTTGGCGACGGAGTTCTTCGACTTCTTGGATTAGTTTGCGTCTCTCATTATCCACCCCAATCAGTTTGTCAACGAGAGTAGGATCAAACTGTTTGTTGGTGATAGCTTTTTTGAGGCTTTCTTGATTGTCACGGATGTAGTTTATGTCTAACATAGAGTGTTTGTTATTTTAAATTGTACATTGTACATTTTATATTTGATAATTTTTAACAAAAAACACGCAAATGCTTGCGCGTTACGGTCCCGACAAATCGGGAAGATGCCACCTTAACAATACTTAATTTAGCTATAACGGGCTGACCCGGTCAGGTTTTTCACCCCTGACAGCCTGCCCCGCTTTGGCCAGGGCTTGATGGTTGGAAGCCATCTCAAATGCTTTCTTCGTGTATTATAGCAAAGTTTTAGAGACCTGTTTGTATTCTCAGAGCGTAAACTGTTTCACTTTTTTACCACAAAAAACCATGATTGAATTTGGTCTTTGTCGTGGAAGCTCTTCGTCAACACCTCTAAGCAAGACATCTGTTAAATCTTTACAAAATTGGGGGGTGTTTAGGCAATCCTGAGAAAATGCCTGAAGATATGTCCTAGGAAGAATTATCAGGTGGGCCACTGGTACGCCAGAACCATCATCTCGAGTTGATTCGTAGACCACCCCGAACATCTGTTCGCACACACTTCTCAGATTATCTTCAAAATCCAGGATATGGGCAGGGACTCTTTTCATTACCTCACCCAGATCATTTACAGAAAGGATGTCAAGATAATCAGGCTTGTTCGTATTCGGAAATTTTTTTAGCGGAGCCGCTGTAAGAATACCATATAAAAAACCAAAGGTTGATTCTGACGGAATAGGTGATAATCCAGAATTGTGTAGGATATGTGTTTCGAATTGTTCTGGATGTCTAACAAGAATCTTTGAACCACCAATGCTTAGTTCACCTGCATTTGGGAAGACGGTAATAATCCCTGAATATCCCTTATCCAGGATCATTTGTTCCCAATAATCCGAAACTTTTTCTCCCTCTTTGTCTTTGGTTTCTGTTGTTCCTTTCATATATGCCAATATTATACTCTATTTGCTAAAGACTAAGTTCCCCTGCCATCTTTTGCATAGAGGTGAGACAGATTTCGATGAATTTTTCGAGAGGGAGACCGAGACCTTCAGGTTTCTCGCACATGGCGACCTCGTCACGGCGGGTGCCGGCGGCGAACTTGGGCTCTTTGAGAAAGCGTTTGAGGACAGAACTAACTTTGACGTCAGCCAGTTTCCGGCTAGGGTAAACGTAAGCGACGGCCATGATGAGGCCAGTGAGAGAGTCGGCACAAAAAATGGACCAGTCGGCTTTGGTAATTGGCTTGACGCCGGTCAACTCGGGAGCGTGGGCGAGAACGATGTGGTGAACCGAGTCAGAAAGGTCCAAGCCGTATTTGGCTAGAGCCTCTTTGGTGTGGGCAGGATGTTCGGCTTTGAAGGGTTCGGAGTAATCGATGTCATGAATTAATCCGGCCAAGAGCCAGTCTTCTTTGGGAGGCTCGGCCGTACCGAGTAAATTGTTTTCGGAAAAATAATCATAGAGCCCGGACATACATGCCTGAAGTGCGAGTGAGTGGGTAAAGATTTTTTCGTCCAACTGGGTCTTAACGGCCTGAAGGTAGTCTTGGTTCATCAGGTATTTTACATCAACCAAAGGCCGATTGACTACAAAAAAATGCCCCGCGTGAGCGAGGCAATAGAACTATTTAGCGATGAAGAAGCGATCGAGCAGGTAGAGGCCTCCGAAGATACCAGCGATGACCAGCAAAACGGGTCCGATCGAGGGAGAGTAAAGGAAGCCTACACCGGAGGTCACAAGGAAGAGAACTCCGACGGCCACATATATGTTCACCGAGAACGCCTTAATTTTCATGTACATCTCCTTATTCCGAATTATATGGGGTATTATAGCATATCGTGTCAATCGATGATTTATACTGGTAGATATGAAGATAATCGCTTTATGGCTGGGAGTTATTTTGTCCCTTTTTCAAGTACCCGGGGTCATGGCTCTGTATCCCACGGAAGAAGCTATCACCAGCTTTGATTCCGTCATTGAGATAAACCAGGACACCTCTTTGTCTATCTCCGAGAAGATCGAGTACTTTTCGCCCTCTGAGAAGCATGGCATCTTCCGCTATATTCCCGAGAAATACAGACGGGAAGGACTGGTCTACTCTAACCCAGTCTCCGATATTTTCGTAACCGATGACGAAGGTAAACCAATGCCATTTTCCACGACGAGAGAAAGTGGAAATCTGACGTTGAAGATTGGAGATCCCGAACAAACTTTTTCGGGAAGTCGCGTCTACAATATTTCCTACAAAGTCGACCACGCTATTCTCAAACATAAAGACTTTGATGAACTTTATTGGGATATCACCGGCGAAGGCTGGCAGTTCCCGGTCTTGACTTCGACGGTGACGATCAGATCCCCTTTTGCCTCAAGTGGAGAAACTATTTGTTTTGTGGGACCCGTGGGAAGTGTATCTTCGAACTGTAAAATCGGCCAGGAAGACAATCGGCTAACAATAGAAGCACTTGAAGAGGTCGGTTATGGAGACAATTTTACGGTTGCAGTGAAACTGGATAAAAATAATAATTTAATCTTTCCCACGACGACCGAGAGATGGATAGAGACGGCCAGGAACAATCTGTTTTTGGCCTTGACGATTGTCCCCGGACTATTAATGTTTTTGGTTTGGTATAAGAAAGGTCGGGACTTCCGTTTCAGTTCTCCCAACGCTTTCAATCCGGATCCCGGTCAACCAAAAGCATTAAGACCGATTTTTGAACCAATAAATATACCAATGGTGTACGAACCGCTGAAAGATTTAACCCCTGGTGAGGCGGGAGCCATGCTGGATGAAAAAGTAGACAACCAAGATGTGGTGGCAGAGATCATCGATCTCGCAAGGAAGAAGTACTTAGGTATTGAGATGGTAAAAAATACGGGATTTTTAAAATTTGGCCATGATTATTTGTTTACCAAGTTCAAAGATGGGCCGGGAGACCTCCCGCCACAACAGGAGTACCTGATGGAGCATATCTTTAATTCCAAAAACTCGGTCAAACTTAGCGAACTAAAAGGAACATTTTACACTCACATGACAAAGGTGAAAGAAATCATTAATGGTCGGATGAAAGAACGAAAGCTGTTTACATCGAATCCGAATAACACCCGTGGCATTTGGTTCATCGCTACAATCTTGATGTGCTGTGCAGTCTTTGCAACGACCATAAGTACAATGGCTTTCTTGGAGTCTATTTGGACATTTGCGATATTTTTTATTTCGGCCGTGATAGCAATAATATTTGCATGGAATATGCCCCAAAAAACTGCCGTTGGAACTAATCTGGCACTTCAAACTAAGGGGCTCCGCGAAACAATTCGCCTCGGAAAATGGAGAGAGGAGATAAAAGAAAAGCATCTATTCATCGAAGAAATACTCCCCTTTGCCATTTCACTCGGGGTGATTGGGAAGCTGACTAAAGATATGGCTGTTTTAAACATCCAACCGCCAAAATATTTAGATGGTGGAATGGGAATGAATAATAGGGCCTGGTCCGGCTTTGTGTCCGACTTTAGCCAGACAGCAGCTAGCGGACTTTCTTACAACCCCTCATCTTCATCATCAGGAGGTTCCGGATTTTCCGGAGGATCATCGGGAGGTGGTGGCGGGGGAGGTGGTGGCGGAAGCTGGTAAAAAATTACTTTACCGATTTAACAACGTAAGTAACCTTACCGGCAGGTGCTTCGACCTCAACGTTGTCACCGACTTTTCGACCAAGAAGGGCTTTGCCTAGTGGGGATTCGTGTGAGATCTTTTTGGCGGCTGGATCGGCTTCCCATTCTCCCACGATGGAGAACTCGTGCTGACTACCATTGATAGTGACCATGACTACACTACCGATACCAACCTCTTCTTCGCCTGACTTTTTGATGTCAACGACATTGACTCTGGTAATGATGTCTTTCAGCTCTTCGATGCGGCCCTCAAGTGCGGCTAGATCTTCTCTAGAGGAGTGGTATTCGGCGTTCTCGGAGAGATCACCAAACTCGCGGGCTCTGGCTACGCGCTCAATGGCCTCTGGAAGACCGGTTGATTCTAGTTGTTTGAGTTCATCTACCAGCTGGCGGTAGCCAAGGGGTGTCATCTGAACTCTTTGTGTATGTTGGGCCATAGTTTTTATAAATACAATAGTTGTTCCAATATAAAGGTTGTCGGCAGGATGTCAAGACTCAGGGTGGGTCAAAAAAATACCAGCTCTGTGGATTCTGGCTGCGAACCGGCACGACAACTTAATATGGTACATATATTGTAGTTTAGATACCGGATTTTGTCAAGTAGGGATACTCCTTATAGGCTCATGTTTGAACACAGGCGCCGGGGTCTAATGTTTGATAAAATAGGGCGTGGTTAGATGGCCCCGCTCCGACCTAGGTCGAGAGTCCTCGATTCCGATATAATTGGAATCGGGATCGTCTAGCGGTCTAGGACATTTGGCCCCGTCGTCTAGCGGTCTAGGACATTTGGTTCTCATCCAAAAGATCGCGGGTTCGATTCCCGCCGGGGTCACCTCAAAGAAGTTTCGCCCAGATTTCTGGGATATCGTTGCGGTTGTGATAATATTTGTTCATGGGTGAACAGATAGACGATAATAGAATTGAAAGAGAAGAATTTGACCGACCAGAAGAGGCGGTATTTATTACAGATATTGCGACAGACAAAGACGATCTTGAAGCACTGGCTTCGATCAGAGGTTTGGAAAATAAAATTAAAATAAAGGGAGTTGTTACTGCTATCGGATGGCCACAAAGAAGAGCTTCGTTTGCAGAATACTGCTTATCGGAAATGGGAATGAAAGACATTCCTGTTGTTCCAGGTAGCACCATCGGGAAAACCGATAAGGATTTGAAGGACTACGAGGAGGAACAATTTCAGACAGCAGAAACTGCTGGATTTACTTCTTCTGAAAACACGTCGGATGATCTCTTCAGAAATTTACTTGAGTCTTCCTCTGATAAATCTTTGACTTTCAACTTAATTGCTTCCCATAGTGACTTGGCCTCATTTCTTGAAAGCGAGTCTAACCGCACACTTTTTGCAAATAAAGTTAAGAAGGTTATGATGATGGGTGGCGGAAGTGTAATAGTTGATCCAACTACTGGAACAAAAATTGTTCCGGACCTATCTAATAATTATACCTTTGATAAAGATGCTTCTGCAAAAGTCTTTACACATTTACAGGAGATGAGCGTTCCTATGGTTATGGTCTCCAGACAAGCAGCCGCAATGGTTCCATTAGAACCTTCTTTTTATGATGAGCTTGTCGAAAGAAGCAATGAGCATCCAGTAGCTAAATTGATCAAAGATTCTGCCAAAAAAGGAATCGAGGCGTTGTGGAAAAGAGCCACGGCACCTTCAGGTAGTTCTGAAAGGAAAAGTTTACCTGATGATCGAGATAGGGACTGGTTTATAAAAACGTTCTGTGGAGGACAAGATAGCGAACAGACATCTAATGACGATATCTGGCTGAGTATCCTGCATTTCCTACCATACGACTACCTTACAACCGTCGCTATGGTACCTGAATATTTCAGCCGTTATTTTGAACCTACGATTGTTGAAGTAAATGGTGTTCAACACATGATTGTTGACAAGGTAAAAGACCCAGAAGAACTTAAAAAGCTTCTAAAACAGATTCTTTTCGATGCTTTCAAAGCATAGTTTTTATTATTTCAAGCTATTAGTCACTTTTACGGAAGATTGGAGAACTCCTTTGTTAGCTAAAGGCACATCTGGTGAGGCTAAGTAAATTTGCAAGTACTTTTTGTAACCATAGAGATTGATTAATTGAGCAGCTAGTTCGAGGGATGATGATTCACTTCCACTCTTATATCTTTCTATAAATAAATCATACAAACTGTTTTTGCCGTTGTCAGTCATTTTAGCGGTAACCGTTCACGATTTACCAACACAGGCTCGATTTGACATACTCCGATAAAATGTTCTAGACTGATATAGATGAGCCTGCCCTTACATAAGTATTTCTCTCTTCCCCGTAATCTAATTACTCC
>Ga0209211_10004190_pt1 | contig 22761 bp, 21 predicted proteins | sample RifGroA2_FD_183992 | JGI IMG/M metagenome (GOLD analysis project Ga0209211, IMG submission 183992) | Groundwater microbial communities from Rifle, Colorado, USA - Groundwater A2 (SPAdes) (version 2) | ecosystem: Environmental > Aquatic > Deep subsurface > Groundwater | place: Rifle, Colorado...
GCTGCGCACGACATGATGAATCGCCGCCGGCAGCGGTTCGCTGGCGCTGGCGGGCAAGCCCGCCAGCGCCTGTTCCAGCGCACCGGGCTGTCCGGCGCTGTCGCGCGGCGAGAAGTTCCAGGTGGTCGGCGCGATGATCTGGTAGTTGTGAATGCGTCCGCGCCGCACCGTGAGCCAGTGGCCGAGCGAGCCGCGCGCGGCCTCGATCAGGCCGACGCCCGAGGTTTCGTCGGCAAGCGTGGCGGTGACGCACCAAGGCTCGCCGGGCGCCAGTTCTACGAGCCAGCGTTCCATGGCCGGCAGCACCAGCGCCAGTTCCAGCAGGCGCGCCACGACGCGGGCGGCGACGCTGGCGCCGTAGCCATCGATCATGTCGCGCGCCAGCGGATGACCCGCCACCACCTGACGCGCCAGTGCGCCGGTTTCGACCACCTGCCCGGCCAGACGCGGAGCCTTGCACCATGAATAGGCGCCGTCTTTTTCCGCGACCGGCAGGGTGCTGCCTTCCGCCGGATGCTGCGGCAAACCGGCGGTCGCATACCACGCGTGAGTGATGTCTTCTTGGATACCCGCAATATCCAGCGTTGCCGCCGCGCCATGCCATAGTCCTGACGCAAACAAACGCCGATTGCCCTCGTTGTAGCAGCCATAGCTCATGAAGCGATCCGTGGCGCGCCCGAGACGCCACAGATCGAGGTCATCGGCGATGGCGAGAAATGCCCGCAGATCGCCGCCGCCGGCCTGCGCCCGCCATGCTTCGAGTTGGGCGCGACCGGTGAGCATGGCGACCTCCTCCAGCTTGGCGCCGAAAGTGACGTTTTCGAGGAATTCGCGGAATTCGCGCAGGGTCCGATGCAACCGAAATATCTCCGAACTCTGCAAGGGCCGCGTCGAGCCGCCCGGCTGCACCGCCAGCGTGTGCGGCCATTTGCCCGCCAGCAAGCCCATCATCTGCATGAAGCGGGCGCGCGCCGGCAGAACCTGATTCGGCGCGCTGCCCGTGGTGGCGCGGAAACGCTCGGCGATGGCGGCATGCCAGGGGCGGCCCGCATAGTCGGCGCGGGCGAAGTCGGGCATGAAGAACAGGTAGAAATGCGTCAGGTGATCGGCCAGGTTCTCGGTGGCCAGCGTCAGATTGGCGGCCAGCCGACCGTTGTTCGGCGGCTCGACGCCCGCCGCATCGGCCAGCGCCAGGGCCGCCGCTGCCGACTGGGCGACCGAGCAAATGCCGCAGATGCGCGGCACCAGCACCACGGCATCAGCCGGCAGCTTGCCTTGCAAAATCTGCTCGAAACCGCGATACAGCGGCGAATTGACGTAAGCCGCCTCTATCCGTCCGTCGGCGATGTCGAGGGTGATTTCGAGATCGCCTTCGACACGGTTGAAAGGACCGACGATGCGCCGCGTGCTCATTTTCTTCCGCGCTTGACCGAAGGCGCGCGCAGCAGATGATCGGCCGTCGCGTTTTCGCGCACGCGCGCCGGCGTCGCCGACTTGGACAGCGCCGCCAGCGCGATGAACCATGCCTTGGGCATGTCAGAAGGCAGGCCGAGGGGAATCCCAGCGACCTTCGGCGTCGTCTCGAACGGATGGCCGGGTTCTTCAAAGCCGGGATCGGTGCAGCGGATGCAGGCGTAGCCGCCGCGCAGACAGGAGCCTTCGCCGTTCCACAGGCGCTGATTGCAATCGGCATGAGCCTGGGTGCCCTTGCAACCGAATTGCTCCATCAGGCAGCCCTGATCCGAATGCTTCTGGGCGCTGGCCTTGAACTCGTAATATTCGTTGCGCGGACAGCCGTGATGCACCAGTTGATCGGCGAAAAAACGCGGTCGACCGTAGTCGTCGAGATGCTCCGCGCGCAAACGCCCGTGCGCCAGCGCCGCCAGGGTTTCGGTAATCCAGTCGGGATGGGGCGGACAGCCGGCGACATTGATGACCGGCAAGCCGCTGTGATCGCGAAACTCCGGCCCGAGCAAGCCGCCGCTGGCCTCGCCGTCGTATTGCAGGCCGCAGGCGTCGGTCGGATTCACTCCCGCCGCCGTGATGCCGCCCCATGACGAACAACTGCCGATGGCGACCACATGCCGCGCGCGGGCGGCGATCCGCCGCACCCACTCGATCATCGGCTGCGCGCCACCACCGAAGCGATGAAAGCCGCCCGTGCCGCGCGGCCCGCGCAACAGCGAACCCTCGATGCACAGCACATCGACGGCGGTATGGCCATCGGCGCATTGCGCGATCAAATCCCGCGCTTCATCGACGCCCGCCTCGGACACGCTCGGATGCCACAGCAGTTGAATGCCTTCATCCGCCAGTTCGCGGAACAGGGAACCGTGTTCGCCGCCCAGCCACGACAGCGTGCAGCCACCGCAGCCGCCTGACTGGAGCCAGAGGATATTCATCACTCGATTTCCCCGAGACCCAATCGACTCAGCTTCATGCGCAATCCGACGCGGGTCAGGCCGAGTTCTTCGGCGACGCGCGTCTTGTTGCCGCGATGCCGGCGCAGGGCGGCATCGATCACCTGCGCCTCGACCTGATCGAGAAGCTGCTTGAGCGTCGCGCCGTCCGCGTCGAACGCCGACGCCGCCCCGCCGGCAGAAGCTGCCACCTGCCCCACACGCGACGAAAACAGGCTGGCATCGAGCACGTCGCCGTCGCCCAGCGCCAGCGCCCGCAATATCTCGTTCTGCAACTCGCGCACATTGCCCGGCCAGCGGTGCGCGACCAGACACTTCATGGCTTCGGCGGAAAATCGCCGTCCCGCCAGCGCCGACTTCTTGAACATGCTGTCGACGATCAGCGGAATGTCCTGCGGGCGTTCGCGCAAGCTGGGCATGTGGAAAGTGATGCCGGCGATACGATAGTAAAGGTCCTGGCGAAAGCGACCGCTGGCGACATCGGCTTCGAGATTGCGGTTGGTTGCGGCGATGATGCGGACATCGACCGACACCGGACGTGGACTTCCCACCGGGCGCACTTCGCCTTCCTGCAGGGCGCGCAGCAGCTTGACCTGAAAGGCCGGCGAGGTGTCGCCGATCTCGTCGAGGAACAGCGTGCCGCCGTCGGCCTGCTGAAACAGGCCGATGCGATCTTCATGAGCCCCGGTGAAGGCGCCGCGCTTGTGGCCGAACAGCTCGCCTTCGAGCAGCGTATCCGGCATCGCGCCGCAGTTTTCAACCACAAAGGGCCGCTCGGCACGTTCGCTGCTGTAGTGGATGGCGCGCGCCAGCAGTTCCTTGCCGGTGCCCGATTCGCCGGTGACCAGCACCGAAAGCTCATGCCCGGCGATTTTTTGCGCCAGCTCGCAGATGCCGTTCAAGGGGCTGTCCGCCGCGCGCGTCAGGCGATCGAAACCGGAGCGGGCGCGAACCTTGCCACGCCGGCTGGCCACCTGCCGCACCAGCAGTTCCGGGCTGTCATGCAGTTCCAGCGACAGGCGCTGGTTCTCCTGCTGCAGGCGCCACAGCTCGGCAGCGCTTTTCAGGGTCAGCAACAACTGGTCGGGATGCCAAGGCTTGAGCAGGTACTGCCAGATGCCCGCGTCATTGATGCCGGAAATGATGTCCTCGGCCTCGCTGTAGCCGGACAGGATCAGGCGTACCGTGTCGGGCCACTGGGCACGCACGCGGCGCAGGAATTCGACGCCCGAGGTGCCCGGCATGCGCTGATCGGACACCACGACATGGACGAACTCGCGACCCATGACAACCTCGCCTTCCTCTGCGGAAGAGGCGGTGAGCACCGTGAAATCTTCTTCCAGCGTGCGGCGCAGGGTTTCCAGCGAACGCGGTTCGTCGTCGACCACCAGTACCGTCAATGGAGCGCGCGGTTTCATGGCGGCACCTGCCATCCCAGGTCGCGATGGCGCGCCAGATGACGCGGCGTCCATGACGCCGGCGACTTCCGCACGAAATGATGACGGGCGACGTGATAGCTCGGATCGAAGCCGTAGAAGTTGCGGCGCATATGCGCCAGTTCTTCTTCCCGATACGCGGCCAGCGGCTTTTCGGCTTCGTCCCTGGCGCGACGTTCGCGCTTCGCCGTCAGTTTCGCAGCGAGATCGGAAGCCGCCGCGATTTCCGCCGCGCGCCGCGCCGCGTCGATGCGAAACGCCTGGGGATCGCCGGCCAGGCAAGCATCGATGAATCCGCTCGCCGCCGCGCGCTGCGCCGTCAGCGGCTGCCGGTTGCGCATGATGGCTTGCGCCGCATCCGCGCCCACCCGGCGCGGCAACAGATAAGTCCAGTACTCCGAGCCATGGAGATTGCCCATGTTCCTGTAATGCGGATTGAGTATCACGCCTTCACGCGCCCAGACCAGATCGGCCGCTCGCGCCAGAAAGCAGCCGCCCGCCCCGGCGTTGCCGACCAGCGCGGCGACGGTGATCTGCCCGCCGCTTTCGATCAGTTCGCGCGCCAGATCGTTCATCGCGTTGATGTTGTTCCATGACTCATCCGCCGCTGAGCCGTCACCCAGACTCGCCGCCTCGATCACGTTGAGATGGATGCCATTGGACCAGAAGTCGGCGCCGCCCATCAATACCAGCACCTGCACGGGCCGCTGCTTCGCCCATGCCAGCGCGGAACGCAGGCGCTCGCACTGCGAAGTCGACATGGCGCCGTTGTAGAACTCGAAATGGAGGAAGCCGACGCCGCCGGACTCTTCGTAGGCGATGTCCTGCCACGTTTCGCTCTCGCTTCGCCACCAGCCGGTCAGCGGCGTAGCGGGAAGTACAGCCGACTCGGCGGCGAAGGCCAGCGTCGTTGGCAGCTTGAAGTCGCCGACACGCTTGACATGCCCGATCCATATTGCACCATCGCGGGTTCGCCGCAGCAAGGCGGTCTCGCGCCGCGCCAGCAGGTCGCCGGGTTTGGCGTCCGGCGCGCCGCGCAGAACGGCTTCCGGCCAGGCATCGAAGATGTGGCAGGCGACGCCGAACAGGGTATCGGCGACGCCGGGAAAACCATCGGCGGCATTGATTTTGCGCAGCACGGTCGCCGTGTCGTCTTGCTGCCAATCGATGGCGCGATCCGCCTGCCGCATCGGCGGATGCTGGCTGCCGTGCACATCGTTGAATTCCACCAGCGGCGTCGGTTTGAAATCGCCCGCCGCAAAACGCTCCACCGCCAGCAGCACCGCAGAGGTCGCGGCGTGCGTCACCTCATTGCGATAGAGGCTCGACTTCCTGGCGCTGCGCATGGAAAACACCGCGCTGGCCCAGACCGGCCCGGCATCCAGCGCCGCTTCGGCCTGCAACACGGTGACACCCCATTCGAATTCTCCGCGCTGAATCGCCCAGTCGAGCGCCGACGGTCCGCGGTCGCCAATGATGCCGGGATGGACGATGAGGCAAACATATCGCGACCAGATCGATTCTGGAATCGCCCGGCGCAGATAGGGCGCGACGACGAGATGCGGACGGAATAGCGCCACCGCCTCCTCCGCCACGCTGTCGGCGATGTCGAATTCAATGGACACTTCATGGCCGCGCTCCTGCAACTCGGCCCCGAGGCGCTGCGTCAGGCCATTGAAGGCGTGGGTCAGAAGCAGGATGCGCATTGGCAGACCATTCAGCAAATGCGGGGCAACTGGTCGCCCGCCAGCCAATCGACGATGCGGCGACCGCCGAAGGCCGTGGTGAGCTGGACGAAGTGATGATCGTCGGCGATGACCTCGCCGATCAGCGCCGCCTCGCGTCCCAGCGGATGGGCGCGCATGACGGCCAGTACCCGTTCGGCATCCGCGCTGGCGCAGATCGCGATCAGCTTGCCCTCGTTGGCGACATAGAGCGGATCGAGGCCGAGGAATTCGCAGGCGGCGGCGACCACCGGCTTCACCGGAATCGCCTTTTCGTGCAGCATCATGCCGACGCCGGATTGGCCGGCGATTTCGTTCAGCGTCGCCGCCAGTCCGCCGCGCGTGGGATCGCGCAGGCAGCGCAGGTCGGCGCCGGTGGCCAGCATGGCGGCGATCAGGCCGTTCAGCGCGGCGGTGTCGGATTCGATCGGCGCGTCGAAGGACAGGTTTTCGCGCTTGCTCATGATGGCCACGCCGTGGTCGCCCAACGAGCCTGAGATGATGATGGCATCGCCCGGTCGCGCCCGGCTGCCGCCGAGTTCCAAGCCATCTGGCAGCACGCCGACACCGGTGGTGGTGATAAAAACGCCATCACCCTTGCCGCGTTCGACCACCTTGGTGTCGCCCGTCACCACCGGCACACCTGCCTCGCGCGCGGCACGCGCCATCGACTCGACGATGCGCGCCAGGTCACTCAGCGGGAAACCTTCTTCGAGGATGAAACCAGCCGCCAGATACAAGGGCGTGGCGCCCATCACGGCAACGTCATTGACGGTGCCATGCACCGACAGGCAGCCGATGTCGCCGCCGGGGAAAAACAGCGGCGACACCACATGGCAGTCGGTGGACATCACCAGCCGTCCCGCATGACCATGAATAGTCGGCGCTGGCAACACGGCGCCATCGTTGCCCTGCCCCAGGTATTCGTTGCCCAGATGCTTGGCAAACAGTTCGGAAATCAGTTGCACCATCGAACGCCCGCCCGAGCCATGCGTCAGGTCGACGCGGCCCTGTTTCAAGTCAAGCGGACGGACGTACGCTCTCTTCATCTCGGCCATTTAATGCATGTCCTTGTAACGACCATAGCTGTAGTGTGCGGCACAGGCGCCCTCCGAACTCACCATGCAGGAACCGATGGGGTTCTCGGGTGTGCACACGGTGCCGAACAGCTTGCAGTCCTGCGGCTTCTTGACGCCACGCAGGATCGCGCCGCAGTCGCAGGCATTGTGGTCGGGAACCGAGCGGTATTCCAGATCGAAGCGCCGCTCGGCGTCAAACGCCGCGTATTTCTGCCGGATTTTCAGCGCCGAATACGGCACCACCGACAGGCCACGCCATTCGAATTCGCGGCGCAGTTCGAAGACCTCGGCGACGCAGTCCTGCGCCTTGAGGTTGCCGTCGCGACTCACCGCTCTCGAAAACTCGTTCTCCACTTCGGCACGGCCTTCGTTGACCTGGCGCACCAGCATCAGGATGGCCTGCATCACATCCAGCGGCTCGAAGCCGGCGATGACGACGGGCTTGCGATATTCCTCGGCGAAGAATTCGTAGGGCCGGCTGCCGATCACCGTCGACACATGCGCCGGGCCGATGAAGCCATCCAGCGGCACCGTGCCCCACTGGCGGACTTCCGGCGATTCGAGGATGTTGCTGATGGCCGATGGCGTCAGCACATGGCAGCAGAGCGCGCTGAAATTCGCCAGACCCTCGGCCTCGGCCTGCTGAATGGCGACGGCGGTCGGCGGCGTGGTGGTCTCGAAGCCGATGGCGAAGAACACCACTTCGCGCGCCGGATTGTCGCGCGCGATTTGCAGCGCATCGAGGGTCGAATACACCATGCGGATATCCCCTCCCCGCGCCTTGGCCTTCATCAACGACAGACCATCGGAGGCCGGAACACGCAGCGTATCGCCGTAGGTGCACAGGATCACGCCATGGTTCAGCGCGAGATCGATGGCCATATCCACGCGGCCGATGGGCAGCACGCAAACCGGGCAGCCGGGGCCATGCACCATGCGCACCGTCGGCGGCAGCAGATCGGAGAGGCCATAGCGCGAAATGGCGTGGGTATGGCCGCCGCAGAACTCCATGAAGCTGTAGTTGCGCCCCGGCTCGACCGTCGCGCCGATGCTCGCCGCGAGATTCTTCGCCAGTTCGCCGTCGCGAAACTCGTCGATGTATTTCACGAGGCCTCGGCCATTTCGGCAAACAGCGCGAGCGTTTTCTCCGCTTCCTCGGGATCGAGTTTCGACAGTGCGTAGCCCACATGCAGGATCACGTAATCGCCTACCTGCACATCGGACAGCAGCGCCAGCGAGATTTCCTTGGTGACACCGCCGAGGTCGACAATCGCCGTGTCGTCAGCGCCGACTTCCACAACCCTGACCGGAATCGCCAGACACATGCTTCATTTCTCCAGAACGTGCACAGCAACCCAGGCCTGACCGAGTGAAATCGCGGTATCGCCCGGCAGCAGCCGCTGCGGCAGCAGCAGTTCAAGGCCGGTGGGTGGAATCTTCTTGACCAGCGCCGAACGCAGCAGCTTGTTGAAAAAACAGCCGCCGCCGCAGGCCAGGCGCTCGATCCCCGTCGCCTCGGCGGCGCGCATCACCCAGTGCATCAGCGCCGCCAGCAGCGTGGCGTGAAACAGCGCGGCGCCGTAGCCGGTATCAGGCTCCGACGACAGAGCGCCCAATAACGGCAGCAGATCCAGTTCGCCGTTTTCGCCGATATGCCAGCCGCCTTCGAGCGGCGCGGGCCAGCCATGGGTTTCGATATAGGCCGTCGCGTCCTGCTCCAGTGCGATGGCCGCCTCGGCTTCAAATTCCATTCTCGGACAAATACCCAGCAAGCCGGCGGCGGCGTCGAACACCCGGCCCATGCTGGAAGTGCGCGGACTGTTCAAGCCCTTGGCCAGCATGGCCGCGACGATTTCGGCGCCCGGCTGGTCGGCAAAACGCGACGCGATTTCTTCGCCGCGACCGAGATCGAACAGCACGGCCGCCGCCATGCGCCAGGGATCGCGCGCCGCACGGTCGCCGCCGGGCAGCGCCAATGGTCGCAGATGGCCGAGCCGGGTGAAATGCGCGCCATCGACGCTCAGCAGTTCCCCACCCCAAGCCTGTCCATCGGTGCCCAGACCGACGCCATCGAGCGCCAGACCCAACACCGGGCCGCTGATGCCATGCTCGGCGGCCACCGCCGCAATGTGCGCATGGTGATGCTGCACGCCGATGGCTTCGACGCCGAGCTTCGCCGCCAGTTGCACGGCAAAACGGGTCGAATGCAAATCCGGATGCAGATCGTGGGCGATGACAACGGGTTTTTTGCCGATGGCAGCCAGCGCCCGCAACAGCTCGCGCGCAGTGGCTTCATGGGCGAGGCAGGCTTCGGCCTGGAACAAGTCGCCCACCGTGTGCGAGACCCACGCCTGATGGCCCTGCGCCAGACACAGCGTGTTCTTGAACCAGGCGCCCATGGCTAGCAAGGGTGGAGCGGACGCGGCCAGCTCGATCTGGTGTTCTACGCAGGCTGGCGCGGCGTTCCCAGCGGCGTTCATGACGTCAGACATCCCTCGCGGCCAGTTGCGCTTCGAGTTCGGCAACGCGGTGCTTCAGGCTGGAGACAGAGTCCTGCCGCTGACCCCGCGCTGCGGCGGCGCCGCCTTCGAGCCACGCCAGCCAAGCGTCCATGCCCTGCCCCGTGGTGGCCGACACTTCGATCACTTCGATGCCGGGATTGACGCGGCGCGCGAATTCGATGGCGCGCGGTACGCTGAATGTCAGATGCGGCAGCAGATCGCACTTGTTCATCAGCATCAAGGTCGCGGCGCGGAACATGTCGGGATATTTGATCGGCTTGTCTTCGCCCTCGGTGACGGAAAGGATCACCACCTTGTGCGCTTCGCCCAGATCGAACGCCGCCGGGCAGACCAGATTGCCGACGTTCTCGATCATCAACAATGAATCGTCCGCCAGTGCGAGCTTGCCCATGGCATGACCGACCATGTGCGCATCCAGATGACATCCCTTGCCGGTGTTGATCTGGATCGCCGGCGCTCCCGTCGCGCGGATGCGTTCGGCATCCTGGCTGGTCTGCTGGTCGCCCTCGATGACGGCCACGCGCTGCCGGCCCTTGAGCAATTCGATGGTCTTCACCAGCAGCGTGGTCTTGCCCGAGCCGGGGCTGGAGACCAGGTTCAGCGTGAAAATACCGCGATCCGCCAGGCGCTGGCGGTTCTCTGCCGCATAGGCGTTGTTCTTGGCCAGGATGTCCTGCTCGATCTGCACCATGCGCCTGGCGCCGAGGCCCGGAGCGTGGGAGTGCGCCGGTGCATAGCGGGAACCGTGATCATGTGCATGGTCGCCCGCGTGCTCATGACCATGACTGTGGCGCGTGCCATCGGCATGGACGTGCTCATGCCCGTGGCTGGGATCATCGCCGTCTATTTTCACTTCACCGTCGCCGCAACCGCAGGTGGTACACATTGCCTTCGTCTCCTAAACCACTTCAAGTTCCTTGACCCGCATCTCGGTGCCGCCCGTCACCTGCACCTGATAGCCGCCGCATTGCGGGCATTCGCCATAGACCTCGGTCATCGACACCGTCGTTGAGCACTCCAGGCACCAGCCGGTGCCGGGCGCCGTAATGATCTCCAGGCGGGCGCCGTCGGCGATGCTGTCGCGCGTCACGGCATCGAAGCAGAATTTCATGGCCTCGATCTCGACCCCGGAAAGCTGGCCGATTTCCAGCCAGACCTTGGTGACTTTGGCAAATTCCTGATGGTGCGCCGCATCCTCGATCAATTGCAGGACACCTTCGGCGAGCGACATTTCGTGCATGAGGCTCTACGTGCCGCGGCGAACATGGTCGTTAAAACGCTTGTCGCTCGTGGCGATGTGATTGACGATGAAATCGAGAACCTCTTGCGCCTTGCCCAACACCTGCGAAGAATTGCCCGCCGCATGGTCGATGCCGATCCTGTTGAGCATGTCCAGCATGTGAATGTGCTCATCGGCGTGATTCTCATAGTCGTCGTAGCTGTTCAGCCGCATCAGCAACTCTTCGGACGTGAAGTGCGCCTCGCTAAAGGCAATCAACTGCTCAAGAATCTCGCTCGCCGATTCGGCGTCGCGCTTGTCCCCAACCGCGTCGCACAGAGCCTGCAACAGGCAGAGCAGAACCTGATGCTCACGATTGGCTTCGGCAGTCGACGCGATATTGAAGTCAGAAATACTCGCCATGCTCGCCCCCTTGTTGCCCGCACAAACATCGGAGCCCCGAAGCTTATCGCAAAGCGAGGAAGCGGCGGCGTGAAAGCGAAGGTTCATCAGGGTGTTTCTCCGTCTTCGGCGTGGCCTGGGCCTGCTGCGCCGGGGTAAGCAAGGCAATCAGCGAAGCACGGGCCGTCATCGTTGCCTCGGACTGGGAAGAGAATTTGTCCATCGGCGAAAACAGTGGACAACTCTGGTACTCGCCGAGTTCCCCTTCCTCGCTGCCGAGAAACGCAAAATCGCCGGCGGGAAACTTGACGAAGCGTCGCTTGTTTTCGCCCGTGGAGACCCAGTTTTCGGCGCCGCCGGGCACCAGCAGCAGGCTCATGCACCATGGGGTGACGACAATCCCCAGCCAATGCCCCTGCCAGCGCTGGAAATCGACGGCTTCGACGGCAAGCGCCGGATTGAGAATGGGAACATCCGCCATCTGCTCCCGCTGAATGCGGAAGAAAGCCTCCTCCACCGCATCCGCCGGACTGGTGTCGTGGATGCGGAAACTCATGCCGTCCCGGAACTCTCGCCCCAACTGCGGGCATCGCCCCCTTCCGCCATGAGTTCCTGCATCAATGCCAGGGCCTCTTCGGCGCGACCCGTCTCCACGCGCTCGAAGGCGAAACCACCGGCCTGGATCAGCAGGTAGTCACCCACCGCAACCTCATCGCCCAGCAGCAACAGACTGACCTCGCGTGTCTGGCCGAAACACTCGGTGACCGCCGTGCCGTCACGAAGCTCGATCACACGGGAGGGGGCGGCCAGGCACATGGCTGGGGTTCAACCGACCGACGCAGTCAGCGCTTCCAGCGCATAGCCGCGAGAAACCAGTTCATCCGCCGCCATGGCGGCCAGCACGGGGATTTTCTCGGCGACCGTCGGCGTCATCTCCATGCCCAGTTCCAGCGAAACCGGCTCGACGCCCAGCACCACAATTTCCCTGGGCAAGGTATCGAGCAGTTCGAGGCTGGCCAGCACGTCCGGCAGCGCGATCTGGTGCGGCGACAGCTTCTGGCGGAAAAAGATTGGAATCTCGTCGCCGGCGATCTTCACCACCGTGCCCGGCGGCACGCCCGCCTTGACGACATCGAGGACGATCAGGAAATCCAGATTGGATAGGTCCTCGATCATCTCCATGCCCGAGGTGCCGCCGTCGATGGCCAGCACATTCTCCGGCAGCCGGTAAGCCCGCTCCAGCGCTTCAACCGCACGCACGCCGGCGGCTTCGTCGGTGAGAATGGTGTTGCCAATGCCGAGAACCACTGCACGTCGCATGTAAGAAGAACCTGTCCGCTAAATCCAAGTGATCACCACGGAGGACACGGAGAACACGGAGAAAGCATTATCCACAGATTTTCTCTCTGTGATTTTCCTCCGTGCCCTCCGTGTCCTCCGTGGTGAAGCTTTTCCGTCAGACCGCCTTGACGGTAATCGCCGTATCGCTGTCCTTGTCGACCAGATGGATGGCGCAGGCAATGCAAGGGTCGAAGGAGTGGATGGTGCGCAGCACTTCCAGCGGCTTCTCCGCATCGGCAATCGGGGTGCCCACCAGCGATGCTTCGTAGGGCCCCGGCTCGTCCTTGTCGTTCCTCGGGCAGGCATTCCAGGTCGAGGGCACCACGCACTGGTAGTTCTTGATCTTGCCGTTGTCGATGACCACCCAGTGCGACAGCGCGCCGCGCGGCGCCTCGTGGAAGCCGACGCCCATCACCTCGTCCTTGGGGAACACCGGCTTGTTGAAAGTCGTCAGATCGCCCTTGGCCATGTTGCCGAGCAGGGAGGTCCACTGGCCTTCCAGCATGTCCATATTGACGCAGCAGGCAATCGCCCGCGCGGCGTGACGACCGATGGTCGAGTGCATCGCCTCCAGCCCGACCTTGGTCTTCGCCAGCGCCGAAACCGTATCGAGCGCCGCAGTGGCGTACTTGGTGGTCGGCGCATGGCCGGCGGCGAGGCCGTTGATGACGCGCGCCAGCGGACCCACCTGCGCCACCTTGCCGTAGAAGGTCGGCGACTTCAGCCAGGAATACTTGGCATCGTCCTTGAAGTCGGTGTAGTTGGGCTTGGTCTCGCCCTTGTAGGGATGCAATGAGCCGCCTTTGTCGTAGTTGTACCACGAGTGCTTGACCCCTTCTTCGACACCCTTGATCCAGTAGTCGTCGTTGAAGGACTTGATCGGTTTGTACTTGGTCAGGTCGCCGCCCTCGACAAAGCCGCCAGGGAAGCCGAACTGCGTGCCCTTGGTATCCAGCGGAATATCGGGAACCGACAGGTAGTTGGTGACGCCCTTGCCCACCGCGGTCCAGTCTGCATAAAAAGCGCCGACGGCGGCGACATCGATCAGATACACATTCTTGACGAAGTCGTTCAGTTCGTCGATGAAACCCTTGATCGCCAGCAAACGCTCGACGGTCAGCACCGCCTGCGAATCGGTCGCCAGCGGGTTGGCGACACCGCCGACGGCGACGTTCTGGATGTGCGGCGTCTTGGCGCCGAGAATGGAAACGATCTTGTTGGCCTTGCGCTGCACTTCCAGCGCTTGCAGATAATGCGCGACGGCGAGCAGGTTGACTTCGGGCGACAGTTTCATCGCCGGATGACCCCAGTAGCCGTTGGTGAAAATGCCGAGCTGGCCGCCATTGACGAAATGCTTGAGGCGCTCATGCACGCGCTTCATTTCGTGCTTGCCGTTGAGATGCCAGGACGACAGGCTCTCGCCCAGCGCCGCCGTCTTGTTCGGATCGGCCTTCAAGGCAGAGGTGACATCCACCCAGTCGAGCGCCGACAAATGGTAGAAATGCACGATATGGTCATGCACCGAATGCGCCAGGATGATCAGATTGCGTATGTACTGGGCATTGAGCGGGATTTCCATTTTCAGCGCGTTTTCCACGGCGCGCACCGAGCAGATGGCATGCACCGTGGTGCACACGCCGCAGATGCGCTGGGTGATGGCCCAGGCGTCGCGCGGGTCGCGACCGAGCAGGATCAGCTCGACGCCGCGCCACATCTGGCCGGACGACCAGGCCTTGTTGACGCGACCGCCATCCACGTCGACGTCGATACGCAGGTGGCCTTCGATACGGGTGATCGGATCAATTATTATGCGCTTGGACATTTTCGTCTCCGTCCTTCAGTGAGTGGCTTCTTCCCGCGGCAGCACCGGGAAGCGTCGAGTGATGATGATGTAACCGAGAACTTCGATGGCGAACATGCCCGCGGTGACGAGAACCTCGGCCAGGGTCGGGAAATAGCTAAAGCCGTCACCGGTTTCATAGCCGATCAGGAAGCCGTTCAGGCGCAACAGCGCGCCGCCCAGCATGAGCAGGATGCCGGCGAGGAACAGCTTGGCCGGATTGCGCCGGTTGGACTCGGCGCCGATCAGGATCAGCGGTGCGATGAAGCAGGCCATTTCCAGCCAGAACGTCAACGCCTCGACCGACGGCACGAAGGCCTGCGAAAGCGCGCCGCGCACCAGCAGATCGCCGATCCGGATCAGCAGATAGACCGCCAGGAAACCCAGCATGACCTTCGCCATCGGCGTCAGCATGTGCATCTCGATCTTGCGCCGGTAGGCCGAAGACGCCACGCAGGACTCGAACAACACCACCGCGTAGCCCATGGTGATGGCCGTCAGCAGATACAGCGCGGGTTGCAGCGGGGTCTGCCACAGCGGATGGATTTGGTATCCCATCACCACCAGCAGGGTGCCCAGCGAAGACTGGTGCATCATCGGCAGCACGGTGCCCAGCGCGATGATAAAGAACATCGCCTTGCCGACCTTCCGCCGCGCGTCATCCTTGCCCAACTGTTCGAGGACCACCGGCGAAAACTCGATCCACATGACGACGATGTAGAGCGAAATGCACATCGCCACTTCGAACATCACCGAGTTCGGATTGATCGAGCCGGGCCAGTACATGTTCCACACGTTCCACCAGCGACCGAGGTCGAAGATCACCCCGGCGCCGGCCAGCGTGTAGCCGAACAGACTGGCCAGCAGCGCTGGCCGCACCAGCGGATGGTACTCACCCCGGTTGAAGATGTAGACCAGCATGGCCACCGAAAAACCGCCGCAGGCGAAGGCCGTGCCGATGACCACATCGACCACGATCCAGATGCCCCATGGGTAGCCGTCGTTAAGCGCGGTGACCGCGCCGAGTCCGAAGAGGAAGCGCACCGCCAGTATCGCCACCATCAGCGCAATGAGCACGCCGCACGTGAGCGTCGCGGCATTGACCAGGCTGCCGCCGACGGGCGCGGGCGCCGCATGTTGATTGTTGACCATGATTTAGCTCCCCTCCTTGTCGGACGACTCGTCGTCGGGCTTGACGTTGCGCTTGGCGACCCAGGTCATCGCACCCAGCACGGCGAACGGCATGATCAGATTGGCGTACAGCGTGTGCTGAATCGTCTCGGACAGGGCTGCTGCCGCATCCGGCGGCAGATCGGGCATGCCGACCTTGGCGAAGTTGACGCCGGAGAGCTTGAGCACCTGCGTGCCGCCGTACTCCTTCTCGCCATAGACATGCTGAAGGTAATTGCCGACCGGCGCCTCGTAGCTCTGGTCCGGGCCGCCGACCTTGCCGCGCGGGTACGTGGTCCGCGTGCCCGGCTTCAACGCAATGCGGCGCTTGGCCTCGGCCAGCAGATCGGAGGTCTTGCCGTAGAGCGTGGCGCCCGTCGGGCAAACTTCGGCGCAAGCCGAGTAGTGGCCATCCTTGGTGCGATGACGGCACAGTTCGCACTTGCCGATGCGCCCCGTCGGCGAGTCGTACTGATATTTCGGAATGCCGAAGGGACAGGCGGCGACGCAGTAGCGGCAGCCGATGCACTTGTCCGGGTTGTAGCCGACCACGCCGGTCACCGGATCCTTGGTCATCGCCGAAACGGGACAGGCCGAGACGCAGGACGGATCGCCGCAATGCATGCAGGAGGTCTTCATGAAGGCGTAGCCGTTCTTCTCCTGGTCCTTCACCTCCATGGTGCCGTTGCGGTACATCTTGATGATGTTGAAGGTGTAGCCGGAGGTATCCAGCGGCGTATCCCACAGGTGATCGACCGTGGAAAATTCCGGCGGGTTGTTGTTGGCCTCCTTGCAGGCGGCGACGCAGGCCTTGCAGCCCACGCAGAGCGTGGCGTCATAGAGCAGGCCGAGCGCTTCGGGCGGTCGCGGTCTGGTTTCGCGGGCCGCAGCCGGTACAGCGGCGACGCACGCCGTAACCGCCGCTCCGCTCGCCAGGGCCCCCTTGAGAAAATCTCGCCGGGTGCTCATGATTACACCTGCGCCTTGTCGGCAGATGATTTGCCGGCATCACCCGTACCCTTCGCGCGCTCGGCTTCTTCCGCCGCATGCGACAGGCCGAGGTTGCGCGTCAGCATGATCGCCGCGCCGGCCGCCGCGCCGGCCACCGCCGCGACAGCCGCAGCGGACGCAATGGAAGCGGCCTTGCCCTGCTCTTCGACGATGCGCGGATACTGCTGCGGCGGCACGGCGTTGAGCACCTTCGCCACTTGATGAATCGGCTTCTCGAAACCCACGCCCTTTTCGCTGCAACCGATGCAGGGATGGCCGCAACCCACCGGCCAGTTGTTCTCGCCGGCGTCGCCAAAACCCAGCGTCGGGCAGTTGGCGTAGGTTTCCGGCCCCTTGCAGCCCAGCTTGTACAGGCAGTAGCCCTGGCGATGGCCGGCGTCGCCGAATTCCATGGCAAAGCGACCGGCGTCGAAGTGGGCGCGACGCTCGCAGTTCTCGTGAATCAGGCGTCCGTAGGCAAACTTGGGACGGCCCAGCTTGTCCACTTCCGGCAGCTTGCCGAAAGTCAGGAAGTGCACCACGGCGGCGAGGAAGTTGTAGGGATTCGGCGGACAGCCGGGAATCGTCACCACCGGCTTGCCCAGCGCTTCGGCGACGCCGACCGAGCCGCTGGGATTCGGCCCGGTGGAGGGCATGCCGCCCCAGGCGGCGCAGGAACCGATGGCAATCACCGCCGCCGCGTCCGCCGCGCATTCCTTGACCAGATCGATGGCGGTGTGACCGCCGACCTTGCAGTAGATGCCTTTGTCCTTGAGCGGAATGGCGCCCTCGACCACCAGCACATACTTGCCCTTGTTCGCCTTCATGGCGTCCTTGCGCGCGGCTTCGGCCTGATGCCCCGCTGCGGCCATCAGGGTTTCGTGGTAATCGAGGGAAATCACGTCGAGAATCAGCTTTTCCAGCGTCGGATGCTCGGCGCGCAAGAGCGATTCCGTACAGCCGGTGCATTCCTGAAAGTGCAGCCAGATCACCGAAGGCCGCTTGGCCGCTTCGATGGCCTTGGCCACCGCCGCCTCGGCACCGGCGGGCAGACCCATGGTCGCCGCCAGGGTTGCGCAGAACTGCAAAAACTCCCGCCTCGGCATCTCAAGGCGCCGCTCGATGTCATGCAGCGTCTCGCGGCTCGTTTCAAAGATTTCGCTGATGTTGCCCATGTCTGCTGTCCCCCTTCAAGAGCCAGGCCGCGTCCGGACCTGATCGCGACGAGCCTGATGCAAGTCCCGCACCAGATTGGTGAGAGCCTCGCCATCACAGTCGATTCAAGGCATTGAAAGAAGTGCGGCGCAGTCTGCGCCGGGGAAAGTGGTTACTTTGTATCCGTCTTGCTAACCACAAAAGCGCCGGGATGTTGCCGAAACACGCGCCATAACGCCAGGTCGTAGGCGATCTTGAGACAGCCGCATGCCACCAGCGGCGCCGCCAGAAACCCGGTGGCGAACAGCGCGCCACCCAGCGTGGGACTGAGCGCCGCCGCCAGACTGCGCGGCACCGCCGTGAAACTGGCGGCGGCGGCGCGTTCCGCCGGGGTGACGACGGCCATGACGTAGGCGGAACGCGTCGGCACATCCATCTGCGACAGCAAGGCGCGCAGCAACAGGAAAGTCAGCGCCAGGCCAAGGTTCGGCGCGAAGGCGGCGAAAATCAGGAACAGGCTCGACGGCGCATGGGTGAACACCATGGTGTTGAGCAGACCGATGCGTCTTGCCACCCAGGGCGCCGCCAACTGCGACAGCGCGGTCAGCATGCCGGCCCAGAAAAAGAAGGCGCCGGCGGCGGTCAGGGACAGTCCGAAACGCTGGAACAGCCAAAGCGCCAGCAGCGAATTGACCACCAGCCCGCCGGCAAACGCATCGACCGAGAACAGCGCGGCGAGCTTGACCACGGTGCCGCGCGAAGGCCCCAGCGGCGCGGGCGCCACGGCATGCTCCGGCGCTCGTTGCGGGAGTCTTGCATACAGCACACAGAGCAATGCACCGACGCCACTGTATGCGACGAACATGCCCCGCAGCGCCGTCAGGCGGTCGACGCCCAGACCCGTCAGGGCGTCCGGCACGGCGGCGGCCAGCGCGCCCACAGCCGCACAGAGGGCGCCCGTCAGGCTGTAGCGCGCAAACAACCGGGTGCGCGCGTCGCCTTCGGCTGCCAGCGACAGGCGCGAATGCTCCAGCGGCAGGAAGACGCTGACATCGCCCGCGCTGGGGTTCAGCGTGCCGACGAAAGCCACCACCAGCAGCGGCCAGAACGTCGACAGGCCGGCAAAGCCCAGCCCCGTGGCCGTCATCAGCACCGCCGCGCCCAACAGCAGCAAGCGCGGCGAAGCGCGATGACCCCAGGCGCCGAGCGCCAGCGTGGCCAGCGCCGAGCCGAGCAAGGTGGCGGTGCTCAGCAAGCCGACCTGCCAGGTGCCGTAACCCAGCGCCAGCAGATAGGCCGGCAACAGCACCGCGACATAGCCGTCCACAAAGGCGCGCAGGCCGCGCCCGACCAGCAGCAGCCTGACCTCCCGCACGGCAGCGATGATCACCACGAACTCCGGTCAATACCCGGAGTTCGGCAGAGCGCCCCATGGCTTGGCCGCTTCAGCGGCGAGCGCCAACTTGTTCCGGCGCTACAATTCGACTCATGCCTTCCACACTCCCGGCGCTCGACGCCGATCCGCAGAAAAAAGCCGATTGGCTGGAAGCCGAATACGGAAGCCGCTTCCGCGCCCTGATGGATGAGGCGACGGAGCTGGTGGAGGAGCCGGAGTCGCTTGATCGCCGCGCGCTCCGGCTGGTGGAGATTGCGCGCGAAATGGCCGGCAAAATCGCACCGCTGACGCCGTGCGGGAACGGTTGTTCGCACTGTTGCAAGCAGCCGGTCGTCATCTCGTCGTGGGAGGCCGCGCGCATCGCCAAATTCACGGGACGCAAGCCGGTTGATCCGGATGGCATTATTCCCGCGCAGGATAATGTCGAGAGGCTTCGCCTGCGCTATGCCGGCGTGCCCTGCCCGATGCTGCGCAATGACCGTTGCACGATTTACGCCGTGCGCCCCCTGGCCTGCATCGGGCACCACAGTTTGGCCGCCGATCCATCCGTATGCGACATCACAAGAAGTCCGGGCATCACGGTGCAGGGAATCAACGATGAGGAATTTGTCTTCATCCAAACAGGGCTGTTCTTCGCCGCTGGATGCAAGTCGGCCGACATCCGTGAGTTTTTTCCGATGTCGGATGCAAGAAACAGCGGCGCGAAATCCGGTTGAGCGCCGGCATGAACGGCGGGCGGGCATGTCTGATATTGAGGAAGCGTAAAGACTGCATTGGTCGCCGTGGTGACCGGGTTCGACACCCATGAGCCTTCTCCTCAGCGAATCAGGGACAGCGCCAGCCCCAGCCCGCCGCAAACGCCGATGACCTTCATGATGTCCGCCTTGTATTTCCACAGCGCGATGAAGGACGCCACGGCGATGACAACCGAGATGACGTCGAACGGCCCGCCGAATGGCGCAGTTGCCGTCGCCTTGGGCCAGAAGGTGTGCCAGGCGAAAAATGTCGCCAGATTGAAAATCACGCCGACCACGGCCGCCGTGATGGCGGTGAGCGGTGCGGTTATTTTCAGTTCGCCGCGCGTCGATTCCACCAGCGGCCCGGCCCCCAGAATGAACAGGAAGGACGGCAGAAAAGTAAAGAAGGTGGCCACCGCTGCCCCGGCCAGTCCCGCCGCGACCGGGTTATCGAAGGAGTGCCGGGCGACACCGCCCAGATAGCCGACCCAGGTCACGATCATGATCAGCGGCCCCGGCGTGGTTTCGCCCAGCGCTAGGCCATCCATCATCTGCGGCCCGGTAAGCCAGCCGAAATGTTCCACCGCGCCCTGATAGACATAGGGCAGCACGGCATAGGCGCCACCGATGGTGAGAAAAGCGGCCTTGGTGAAGAAGTCGCCCATGTCATAGAGATTGCCGTGTTCGCCGTGGCCGCGCAGAACCAGCATGACGGCTGCCCAGATCGCGACGAAGATCAGCAGCGTGACCACGAGCTTGGCCCAGGAAAACTTCGCATGCGCCGGCGGCGGCGTGTCGTCGTCGATCAACGCCGGGCCATAGGCCTTGCGGCTGACGCCATGACCGCCACCGGCCTTGAACTTGTCTGCCAGCTTGCCGCCCGCTGCACCGCCTATGGCGCCGAGCATGGCGGCGGCAAGCACAATCCAGGGAAAATCGATCCTGAAAAAAAAGATGCCGACGAAGGCCAGCGCGGCGATGCCCGTCAGCACGCCGTTCTTCAGGGCGCGCGAGCCGATGCGCCAGGCGGCGAACAGCACCACGGCGACCACGGCGGGCTTGATGGCGTAGAAAATCCCCTGCACCGCCGGCACTTCGCCGTAGCTCAGATAGAAGCCGGCCAGCAGCGAGAGCAGCACGAAGGCCGGCAGGAAAAACAACACGCCCGCCATGACCGCGCCCTTGACGCCGTGCAGCAACCAACTGATGTAGATGGCGAGCTGGATCGCCTCCGGCCCTGGCAACAGCATGCAGAAATTGAGCGCATGCAGGTAGCGATGCTCGGAGATCCAGCGCCGGCGCTCGACCAGTTCCTGGTGCATCATCGCAATCTGCCCGGCGGGACCGCCGAAGCTGATGAAGCCGAGCTTGAGCCAGTATTTGAAGGCCTCGCCGAGCGTCGGCACGGGCGGCGCGGTAGTGGGAACGGTGGTGTCAGTCATGGGAATTCTCCTGCTGGAAGTTCCGGTAAAGACCGTCGAAAACACGGCTCGCCGCCGCCAGCATCTTGTCGTCATCGGGCGCGCCGGCGCGCAGCCCGCCCAGCACCGCCTCGATGCCCGCCGCCTCGGCCACCGGCACGCCGCCGACATCGAGGCAATGGACGATGGCGGCGATGCGGGCAAGCGCCGGATCGCTGTCCACGACGAAACTCGCCGCCAGCACCTCGAACGTGACGCGACCGCCGACATGGCTGAAGGCCGCGCCGTCGAAATCGAAACCGAGCGCCCATTTCGGGCATTTTTTCGGAGTGTCGAGCCAGAGGAATTTTGCCTTGCGGTCGATGAAGCGACGGATCAGCCAGGCCGAAGCCATGCGATCGATCCACAGGTTCTTGCGCGTCGCCCAGGTCCGGCCCGAATAGTCGGCGCTGGCGAGACGGCGAATTTCCTGATCCACCGCATGGGGTTCGCCGCCGGCCACGGCAGCCAATTCGGCCAGAGCCGCCTCGGTCTGTTTTTGCGCCTCGCCGGGAAAATAGTCAGCGGCGGCAATGGCCTTGAACTCGCGACGCAACGCATGAACGCTCTTGGGATTGACGGTCGCCCGCGCGGCACGGATCGCCTCCAGCAAGCGGGCATAATCCGGGCCGCGATCGAACAGCGCGACGATTCCGGCCTGCTGCGCCTCGTCGCGTCCGCCGAGACGATACAGATCGGCAGTGCCCTGCACCGTGCGCACCTCGTCGGCGATCTGCGCCAATGCCGCCGCATGCTCCGATGAGTCGGGCAGCAGATACACCCCGTCGCGCAAGGTAGCACAACCCAAGGCGCGCAGCGCGCGCCAGATACGCATGCGACCGGCGGATTGCCGGGTTGGCAGGCTGACGAACAGGGCGAGGAATTCCATGGGCGGCTGACAGCGCAACTTTGATGTGACGACTATAACACTGATAGTTACTATATAACAACGATTTCCAGCCCCCACGGCGATCGCATGAGTGCAGGAAACAGCATCTCCTCCCCCTTCAAGGGCTAACGTATGCACACATCTCAGTGCTCCATGACGCTGAGCGTCTTCCGCGACGCATGAAACGTGGGACTGACGCCTGCGCGCGCCAAGGACGGCGGGTATCCGACTCCCTCCATGGTCCACGGCTTGCTTTGCACAGCAAGCCGGCTTCGGCAGCGCGGAGCAGTGCTCCGCGAAACCCTGCCTACGCCCTCCGGGCCGAAAATGCACCGGCCGTCCTCCTTTACTTCCGGGAGTCGGATACCCGCCATCCTTGGCCGGATACGCCCGCAGCCTTGAACCGCCAAAGCCGCACGACGACGCCCGATCGGGCCGGTGGGGCGCTCTGCGGAGCGGAAGTAAGGGAGGAGGCGGCGGCCGCAGGCCGACGACGGGGGACATGGAGCGCAGCAGAGCACCCCGGCGGCCCGATCGCCACTGTTCTTCTTGGCTTTCCCGTCCCATCGCTCACGCCTCCGAAATTCACCCCCGGAATGGAAGGGCACGGTTCGTGCCAGAGATGTGTGCATACGGTAGCCGTGACGGGGAGGGAGTTGGCGCTTCATGCGATTGCCCTGAGCCCCCCTGAGAGCACCGCCGGCGCTCCGGGGCCGAGTGAGGTATATTAGTCGCACCTAATGCAATGGAACCGATCATGGACAGCGAACAGAAAACACTTGGCGAACAGGCCTACGCCAAGGCTATGCAATACGAACTCGACTACGGTTGTTGCCCGCAATGCGTGCTCGCCACGGTGCAGGAAACCGTGGGCATCATCGACGACCAGACCGTCAAGGCCAGTCACGGCCTGTCCGGTGGCGGCGGCCTGGTTGGCGAGGGCATCTGCGGCGCCCTGAGCGGCGGCCTGCTGGCGCTCAG
>Ga0209211_10004194_pt1 | contig 22742 bp, 21 predicted proteins | sample RifGroA2_FD_183992 | JGI IMG/M metagenome (GOLD analysis project Ga0209211, IMG submission 183992) | Groundwater microbial communities from Rifle, Colorado, USA - Groundwater A2 (SPAdes) (version 2) | ecosystem: Environmental > Aquatic > Deep subsurface > Groundwater | place: Rifle, Colorado...
GATCATCAAGATGACGAAACATGTTGCAGAAACACAATATTTGAAGCACAAGGGAGAAATCAAGGAAGGCTTTGATGCTGATTTCGTCTTTTATAAAACTATAGAAGGTTCAACCATTCATGGAAATCATGGGACATGCGACTATTCAGTGTATGAACTATTACCATCAAGAGGTAGAGTGATCTCCACCATGCTCAGAGGAAGCTATATCATCAAAAATGGAAAACTGATCGGTGGAAAAGGCAGATGGACGGAGGATAAACATCGTGACTAAGGCGATACTGAATGTTTCAATTTATGATTATCAGACCTATCGTGATCACGCATTCGTTGTTTTTGATGAATCAATCCTCTTTGTCGGTGACATGAAGGATTATGTGAATCTCGGCTATGAAGAAATAGATGGAACCAATCATCTGGTGTTGCCCAATTTCGTCTGTGGACATACCCACATTTACTCAGCTTTCGCCAGAGGATGGAGCACACCCTTCAATCCGAAGAACTTCCAAGACATTTTAGATCAATTATGGTGGAAGCTTGATGGACATTTGGATCTTGAAATGATCTACTCAAGCGGTATCGTATTTGCTGCTGACTTCTTAAAAAATGGAGTCACAACAATCATCGATCATCATGCAAGCGGTGTTGATATCATCGGATCTTTGGAGGAACTGAAGAAAGCGGTTTGTGAAACTGCGCATTTAAGAGGTATTTTCGCATTTGAAACGAGCGATCGTTTCAATGTTGATTTTGCAATAGAAGAAAATGAAGCATTTATCAGAAAGAATCGTTCGCCATTCGTACAGGGACTATTCGGACTCCATGCATCGATGAGCTTATCAGAAAAAACATTAAAGAAAGTCAAGATGCATCTTGGTGACGCACCGATTCATATCCATGTCGGAGAATCTTTACTTGATCAAAAAGATTCCATGAAAAAATATAAAAAACGCATCATCGAAAGATTGGATCGTCATGGTCTGCTCAACAAAAACAGCATCATCGCCCATGCGATTGATGTCACAGATGATGAACTTGATCTGATTAAGAAAAGAGAATGTGTCATCGCAGTCAATTTCACATCCAATATGAACAACAGTGTTGGTCTTCCCCCCATCCATAGATTTATCGATAAGGGGATCAAAGTCATCATCGGGAATGATGGCATATCATCAGCAATGACACCAGAGTACTTATATCTTTATTACGCCACACACTTAAAAGATCAGACGCCGACATTATTTAATCTTGGCGATTTACAAAAGATGATCAATGACACCTATCAATATGCATCTGATATCCTTGGTGTCAAGCTTGGGAAAGTCATGGAAGGATATGCGGCGGATATCTTGATGATTCCTTATCTGGCACCGACTCCAATCCACCAGGATAACGCGTTTGGCCATCTCTTCTTTGGACTATTTCACAGCTTCAAGCCAAAGCATGTCTTCGTGAACGGAAGACAGCTGGTTAATGATTATGAAATAGAAGAAACCTTATCTACACCATATCAAGAAGCAAGCGAAATCGCACAAAGGCTTTGGAAGAATATTGAACAAGAGGTGAAATGAATGAATCTGAAAACATCGTTTGACGGGTTACATCTTGAAAATCCTTTAATGCCTGCAGCAGGCCCTTTAGTCGGAGATTTAGAAAAGCTCATCTTCATGAAAGATGCTGGTTGCGGTGCAGTGGTTACGAAGACAATTTCAACTCATGAACCGATGATTCCCAAACCTTGTATTTATGGCGATCGTGATTATGTCATGAATAGTGAACTCTGGAGCGAATATTCAAAAGAAATCTGGCTTGAACAAATACTTCCTGAATATAAGAAAATTAATGATCGTCCTTTGATCATCAGTGTCGGATATTCCAAAGAAGACATGGAAGTCTTGATTCCGCTTTTAGATCCTTATGCAGATGCTTTTGAAGTCTCCACGCACTATGTTGGAACGAATCTTTCCGTGATTGCTGATACCGTCAAAACCATCAGAAGCCACACCAAGAAACCTATCTATATGAAAATCAGTCCTCATATTCCAAATCCACCGGAATTCGCGAGAGTCATTAAAGAAAATGGAGCCAACGGCATCGTTGCAATCAATTCTTTAGGACCGACAATGAAGATTGATATTGCAACCCGTTCTATTCTATATGGAAACGAAAAAGGATTTGTCTGGACTTCTGGTCCTGTTATCAAAAATTTAGCATTAGCTACCGTCTACCAAATCAAGCAAGCTGAACCGTCACTCACCGTCATCGGTGTCGGCGGCATCCAAAATGCGGATGATGTTATTGAATTTCTTTTGGCAGGAGCGAGTGGAGTGCAAATGCTTTCTGCCGCGCTCTTAAAAGGAAAGCAGCTTTATAAGAAAATCATTGATGACCTTCCAAAAAGGTTGGAGCACTATGGATTCAAGAGCGTTGAAGACGTGATAGAATCCACACTCAAAAACAATGTTAAGTATAAAGCGAATGTTCCTCATTTAATTGAAGATAAATGCATCAAATGCATGCTTTGCGTGAAGGTTTGCCCATATTTCGCAATCTCATTTAATGAACGTATCGAATTTGATCCCAAGAAGTGTTTTGAATGTGGATTATGCGTTGTGAAATGTCCAACAGATGCCATTGAAATGTAAAGATAGGAAGTGAGTTCATGAAGGATATCAGCACATCCATTCCAAAGATGGATGCAGATGATAAAATTTCAGGTCGTGCGCTCTATGTCGATGATTATCCATTCGATGATCTTTATCATGCGAAAACGTTAAGATCAACGAAAGCGAAGGCTAAAATCAAGAATATCCATATTCCGGAATTACCGGATGATTATTTTGTCGTGGATAAATTTGATGTTCCCCATTCGAATGTCGTCAAGATGATTTTTGAAGATTGGCCGGTTTTCGCAAACGATATTGTGAACTATATCGGAGAACCGATTTTACTCATCTGCGGTAGAGATAAAACCATCATTGATTCGATATTGAATCAGATTATTGTTGAATATGAAGATTTAGAACCTACTTTTCATTATGTGAAGAGTGTGATTCATAAAGGGTTTGTCAAAGGAGATTTAAATCAGGCTTTTCAAGAAGCGATACATCTCATTGAATATACCTATGAGACAGGTTACCAGGAACAAGCTTATATCGAACCTCAAGGCTTTGTCGCATACTTAGAAGATGAAAACAAGGTTACCCTGATTGGCTCCATGCAGTGCCCATATTACGTGAAGAATGCAGTCATTGACACTTTGGGATGCAAAGAGGATGAAGTCAGAGTGATTCAACCTGCAGTCGGTGGAGCATTTGGAGGAAAAGAAGAATTTCCTTCGGTCATGGCATGCCAGCTCGCGGTTGCAGTCAAGAAGATCAAGCATCCGATCAAGATGATTTATGAGCGTGAAGAAGATATGCTCGTGACAACCAAGAGACATCCTTCAAAAATCATCTTGAAGGCATCCATCGATATGCTGAATCATATCACAGGGATTAAAGCGCATGTCTCTTTGGATAGCGGAGCGTATATTGGTCTATCCGGTGTTGTTTTATCGAGAGCGATGATTGCAGTTACGGATGCTTATACCATCAATCATTTGGATGTTACCGGAGATGTTTATGAAACCAATACGGTTCCAAACGGTGCATTTAGAGGATTTGGAGCACCACAAATGATTTTTGCCATCGAGATGTTCATGAATCATATCGCTAAAAAATTAAAGGTGAACCCACTTCAATTCAGACTTGAACATCTCGCCCATCAAGGAGATTTGACATCGACAAGTGGTGTTTTCAGAGATCCAATCATCATGAAACCAATGATTGAAAAAGCGATGGAAATTTCTGGATATCAAGAAAAATATCAGAAGAATGAACAAAATAACAACTTCAAAGGCATAGGAATGAGTTGGTTCCTGCATGGATGCGGATTTACTGGTAGCGGTGAAAGCAAGCATATCCATGCGAAAGTGAAATTAAGAAAAGATGAGCATGATCATATTTATCTCTTGGTCGCAGCAGTCGACATGGGTCAAGGAGCGAAGACATCTTTATCTAAGATTGTCGCTCAAACTCTTGAACTTCCGATGTCTGATGTCAGTTTTGATTATCCAGATACAGACTTTATTACAGATTCGGGTCCCACAGTAGCATCCAGAACAACGATGATTGTCGGAGGTCTTCTTGCCAGGGCTGCTCAACAAATGAAGGATACCTGGAAGCCCCATGAAGAAATGGTTGTAACAATGAATTATGAACAACCTGACTATATTGTCTGGGATGAAGATACGCTTCGTGGAGATGCATATCCCGCATACTCATGGGGTGTGAATATTGTTGAAGTCGAGGTTAGTCCAATCACCTATCAAGTGACGATCAAGAATATTTGGAGTGTTTATGATATTGGCAAGGCAATTGATGAAAAGATGGCTTTAGGCCAAGCTGATGGCGGTATCTCTCAAGGTGTCGCATACGGATATCTTGAAGTGATGGAACATAAACAAGGAAAAATCAGACAAAAGAATATGACAGATTATATCATCCCCACGTCAGTCGATATGGCGAATACAAAAACTGTCATTATGGATAATCCTTACGCGCTTGGACCTTATGGTGCGAAGGGTATCGGTGAGTTGACATTGGTTGGAGGAGCGCCGGCAGTCGCTTTGGCGATTGAACAGGCGATAAAAAGAGAAGTGCATCAAATACCAGCAACACCAGAATATATCATGGAGTTGATGAATCATGACATTGATTAAGTTCAAACTGAATGGAATTGATTGTGAAATTGAATCTGATCCAAGCTTGAGATTGCTCGATGTGTTACGCAATCATTTCAAGCTGACCGGTCCTAAAGAAGGATGCGGAGAAGGCGAGTGCGGAGCATGCGCCGTCCTTTTGGATGGAAAAATTGTCAATAGCTGCATCACGCCGTTGGCGAATGTGCATATGAAGGAAGTCACAACCATCGAGGGATACAGAGAAACAAACAAATATCAAGTTTTGAAGGAAGCGATGGAGTTTGAAAATGGATTCCAGTGCGGTATTTGCACACCCGGAATGATGATTGCTGCAGAAAGCTTGTTATCAAAAAACCCTCATCCGACTGAAGAAGAAGTGAGAATCGGCATATCCGGTAATCTTTGCAGATGCACCGGATACAACATGATTGTCAAGGCAGTCTTGAGAGCTTCTAAAAAGGGGGAAGGCATATGGTAAATCATGTCATTCCCAATACTTATTTGGATGCTTTAAGATATCTATCAGATCAAACATTCAAGGTCATTGCTGGCGGAACAGATCTGATGATTCAAAAAAGAGGAACGAGAGAAACTCCTCCGAATTTCGATTCGAACATGCTTTATTGTTTCAATTTGAAAGAATTGAACTATGTCCATAAGGAAAAACTACACATTCATATCGGATCGATGACGCCTCTGGAAGTATTGCTACATCATCAAGATATTCCAGAAATCATGAAACAGGTGATTGCAGAAATGGCTTCACCCGCCATACGGAATGTCGCGACCCTTTCAGGAAACATCGCCAATGCATCTCCTGCTGGTGACAGCTTGCTCTCGCTATATCTTTTAAATGCGGAAATCGTTTTAGAAAGTTTGAATGGCAAACGTGTATTACCAATTGATCAAGTGATTACAGGACCGAGACAAACAGTGATAAGTAAGGATGAAATCATCAAAGAAATCATCATTGAAAATCCGAAATTTTCAAAGATTCAGTGGACAAAAGTCGGAGGCAGAAGAGCGGATGCGATTTCGAAGATATCCTGCTTAAGCGCAGTCCAAATCAAAAACAATAAAGTCATTGACTTCAGGTTGACGCTTGGAGCAGTCTACAAGACAGTCATCAGATCTAGAGAGATTGAATCCAAGTGCATCGGTTTAACCTTGGATCAACTTAAGGAAAATAAAAACACCATACTATCGCTTTATGAAGGACTTATTCAACCGATTGACGATCAAAGATCCAATCGGATTTATCGCAAGAAAGTTGCATTGAATATCATCGAAAAATGGATTGCTGACTTATAAAAAGAGAAGGTGACTTATGAATTATAAATCAATAATGAAAAAAGCGAGAGGAGAACAGAAAGCAAGTCTCGTTTTGAAAAACGGAAGAATCATCAATGTTTATAGCGGTGAAATCGAAGAGCTCGATATCGCTATTGAAGATGGAAAAATCATCGGAATCGGAACGTATAACGGCATCAAGGAAATTGATTTGAAGAAGATGTATGTTGCTCCCGGATTGATTGATGGACACGTTCATATTGAATCATCGATGCTCACCCCTCCGCAATTCGCGAAGATTGTTCTACCCAAAGGAACAACGACAATCATTGCAGATCCGCATGAAATCGCCAATGTATCAGGCGTGCCTGGTATTGAGTTCATGTTAAAGAGCAGCGAGCACATCCCTCTATCTGTTTATATGATGATCCCATCCTGTGTTCCAGCGACGATCGATGAAAATGCTGGAGCGATGATTACTGCGCATGATATTAAAAAACTGAAAAAACATCCTCGTGTTTTAGGACTTGGAGAAGTGATGGATTATCCATCAGTGATTCAAGGAAACACAATGATTTTTGAGAAAATCAAAGTCATGAATCACCACATGATCGACGGTCACGCTCCGGATGTCATCGGTAATGATCTGAATGCCTATATTACTGCCGGTGTGATGACCGATCATGAGTGCACCATGGTTATATCGATGCAGGAGCGTATCAAAAGAGGCATGTATGTTCATTTGCGCGAGGGTTCAGCAACCAGAAATACGAAAACACTCCTTAAGGGATTGAATAAAAATAATATCCATAGAGTTCTGTTTTGTACGGATGACAAACACCCCGAAGATATTAAAAATGAAGGCCATATCAATTACAATGTCAATTTAGCGATTGAACATGGAATTGATCCGATTGACGCCATCCGCATGGCGACAATCAATGCAGCAAACTGCTATCATCTTCCAAACATTGGAGGAATCGCTCCCGGCAAAGATGCTGACCTGATCATTTTTGATAGTTTGAAGAAGATTGAACCATTGTTTGTTTATAAGAAAGGCGTTCTTGTAGCTTCACATGGAAAAGCTTTATTTGAAGCCTCGACAGAAGTACCTGACGCTGTATTAAATACAGTTCATCTGGATCTTGACCAACTATCTTTTTCCCTTCAGTTAAAGAGTAATCAAGTCAAGGTCATCGGTTTAATTCAAAATAATATAACAACGCATTTATTAAATAGAACAGTTAACGTTACGAATAATCAATTTGTTTATGACAAGCATGCAGATATCTTAAAACTTGCTGTGATAGAAAGACACCACAACAAGAAATTGATAGGAATTGGCCTTGTTGAAGGATTTGGATTCAAGAATGGTGCGCTCGCAATGACGATTGCGCACGATTCTCATAATCTGATTATCGTTGGATCTTCAGATGATGACATGAGGCTTGCTGCAGAAAAAATCAATGAAATCCAAGGTGGAATCGTTCTTGTCAGAAATGGAAAAGTGGTTCACTTCTTGAAGCTCGAAGTTGGTGGAATCATGACCAATGCAGAAAGTATCGTCGTATCTGAATCACTCAAATATATGAAAAAAGAAATTAAGGATATGGGGCTTGATCAGGATATTGATGATCCATTCATCTCGCTCGCTTTTCTCGCGCTCCCAGTTATTCCCACATTGAAACTGACTGACAGAGGATTGTTCGATGTCAATCAATTCAAAATCGTACCTATAGAAAACCAATAGAGGTGAAATGATGAACAAGTTTGTCAAACAATACCGCTGTACGTTATGCAATCAGACATTTTCACCTCCCGAAATAGAGTATACCTGTCCAAAATGCGGAGAAAAGGGAATTTTAGATATCGAGTATGATTATGAAGCGATGAAGAAGGTTGTTAACTTAGCATATTTCAAGGATAACCATGATTATTCCATGTGGCGATATCAACCGATGATGACCATCGATACAACCCATATCAAGAAGATGCTTCATATCGGATGGACTCCACTCTATGAATCCAATCAACTTGCTAAAAGATTAGGACTTAAATCATTATGGATCAAGGATGAAGGACTTAATCCGAGCGCTTCCTTAAAGGATCGCGCAAGCGGAGTTGCAGTTTTAAAGGCAATTGAAGAAAAAGCTACCATCATTTCATGCAGTTCGACAGGAAATGCTGCTTCAAGTCTTGCTGCAAGTGCTGCAAGGATGGGATTAAAGACAGTCATCTTTGTACCAAAACGCGCACCCATCGGAAAGCTCACCCAATTGATGATTTATGGTTCCAATCTGATTTGTGTGGATGGAGACTACAAGTCCGCATTTAATTTATCAAAGGAAGCTATTGATCACTACGGATGGTATAACCGGAATGCAGCCATCAATCCGCATCTAGTTGAAGGTAAGAAGACAGTCGCTTTGGAGATTGCGGAACAACTGGACTTTAAACTGACCGACTGGGTTGCTGTTTCGGTTGGAGACGGATGCACCATTGCTGGTGTTTATAAGGGATTTTATGATTTGCTGCATCTCGGCTTGATTCCTAAGATTCCGAAGTTATTAGGTGTTCAAAGCTCAGGATGTTCGCCATTCGTGAAAGCAGCCAGACTGAACAAACCGCTTGAAGAAGCGGAAGAAAATACGATTGCCGACAGCATTTCTGTCGGCATTCCAAGAAACCCAATCAAAGCGCTTCGTGCAGTCAAAGATTCAAAAGGAGCTTGGATAGAAGTAACAGATGCACATATTTTAAGAAGTATGAAGATGCTTGGAAGTCTTGAAGGTATCTTTGGAGAACCTGCTGGAGTCACTGCTTTATCCGGTGTGGAACAAGCATTAACCGATCAAATCATCAAGCATGATGAAACCGTGACAGTCATCATGACAGGTAATGGATTAAAGGATCCCAATAACGCCCAAAAAGCGATTGATCAACCAGTCATCCTTCAACCCAAACTCACATCATTAATCAGTTATTTGAAAGAAAAAGGAGATATAGATCATGCCTAAGGTACCATTTGGACCAACTTACAATGAAATGCTTCACCCAAACACAATCGACCCTAAAATCAGAAAGGCCGCGCTTGAAGCGAAGGATCATGAATTAGATCCAGTCAATTTATTTAATATCAACTGGAGAAACGAGAAGAATGAAGTGAATAAGATTGTCCTTCCGAAAAAGATGACTGGCGTTGACGCCAACATCATCGTCCTTTTGGGTAAATATTTTCCATCGGGATCCCATAAGGTCGGGCCTGCATATTCAACATTGATTGAAGGATGTGTCGACCGTGAAATTATTCCGGGCGAACACACCATATTAGGACCATCCACAGGTAACTTTGGAATCGGTGTATCCTATATTTGTAACTTGATGAAGTATGATGCCATCGTCATCATGCCGGATAACATGAGCAAGGAACGCTATGACAGAATCCAACGCTATGGAGCAAAATTAGATTTGACTCCAGGCACGGAATCGGACGTTATCCTCACCTTGGAAAGAACCTATGAGCTCAAGAAGAATCCAAAGAATAGAGCGCTTGCTCAATTTGAATTATTTCCGAACTACAGATTCCACAGACATGTTACAGGTAACAGCGCCATAGAAGCGGTAAAGGGCATAGGTAACGGAAGAATTGCTTGTTTCACATCTGCTCCAGGAAGTGCTGGAACACTGGCTGCAGGAGATCAGATCAAACAGGTTTTCCCTGAAGCGAAGATTGCTGCATTAGAACCTTATGAATGCTCAACCCTCATGAACGGCGGAAGAGGTCAACATAGGATTGAAGGCATCGGAGATAAGATGTGCACGTTGATTCATAACATTTTAACCACTGACTTTATCACGCTCATCAAGGACGATGATTCCGTGAGAGGTCTCAAGGTCGTTCATGACGCACCGCATATTTTGGCAGAATATGGAGTTGATCTCGAACTTGCGAAATGTATGACGGATCTGTTTGGAGTATCTGGTATCTGCAATATCATCGGTGCGATCAAGATGGCGAAATACTTGAGATTAAGCGAACAGGATAATGTCGTGACGATCGCGACAGATGGTTTTGACAGATATGATTCCGTCATCACGGATTTGAATCGTCGTGTCTTGGAGACTGAAGATTTTGTATTAAGACGCTGGTTCAAGGATATTTTCTTAAGAGCCGATATTGAAGACATCAAGGATGTTCGAGGAAAAGAAGCCAAGGAAATCTTATTCAAGCAGAAAGAAAATGATTGGCTGAAATTTAATTATCCTCTTAGCTACTTGAATGAAATGAAACAAATGAAGTTTTGGGATCATGAATATCATAAGATAGAACATTACGACAAAGTCATAACTGAAATGAGAGGTAAGGATTTAAAATGAAAATTCCATTTGAAGAGATTGTTATAAAAGCGAAATTCTATGAAAAGGATATCACGAAATTTTTAAGAGACATGATTGCCATCCCCAGTGAATCCTGTGAAGAAAAGAAAGTCATTGAACGAATCAAACAAGAAATGATCAAAGTAGGTTTTGATCATGTTTCCACAGATCCGATGGGAAACCTATTTGGTAAAATCGGACACGGCAAGCATCTGATTGCCATGGACGGACATATCGACACAGTCGGTATCGGAGAAATCAAGAACTGGAAATTTGATCCTTATATCGGATTTGAAGATGACAAGCTGATTGGAGGACGCGGAGGAAGCGACCAAGAAGGCGGAATGGCTTCCATGGTTTATGCGGGTAAGATCATTAAAGATTTGAAACTTGAAGGTGACTATACCTTACTCGTTACCGCGACCGTTCAAGAAGAAGACTGTGACGGATTATGCTGGCAGTACATCATTGAAGAAGATAAGATCAAACCTGAGTTTGTTGTCATTACAGAACCAACCTCATGCCGGATTTATAGAGGGCACAGAGGCCGTATGGAAATCAAAGTTATGACATCCGGCATCAGCTGCCATGGCAGCGCGCCTGAAAGAGGAGACAATGCGATCTATAAGATGGCACCTATCCTATTAGAAGTTGAACAGCTCAACAAGAAACTTAAAGATGATCCATTCTTAGGAAAAGGAACGATGACTGTTTCTCAGATTTATCATACTTCACCATCCAGATGCGCGGTTGCAGACGGATGCTGGATTTCAATTGATCGAAGACTGACGCATGGTGAAACCTATGAATCCGCTTTAGATGAAATCAGAAGACTTCCTTCTGTCATCAAGGCGAAAGCGACAGTTGAAATGTATACCTATGAAAGACCTTCTTATACAGGACTCTTATATCCAACACAATCCTACTTCCCGACTTGGGTTCTCCCTTCTGATCATGTAGTATGTGAATCCGCAGTGGATGCTTATCAAGGTTTATTTAAGAAAAATCCTGTTGTTGACAAATGGACATTTTCTACCAATGGGGTATCAATCATGGGAAGACACAACATTCCATGTATCGGCTTCGGTCCTGGACATGAAGACCAAGCACACGCTCCAAATGAAATTACGTTTAAAGAAGAATTGGTTACTGCTTGCGCAATGTATGCAGCAATACCCCTGATGTATATGGAACATTTGAAAAAAGGAGATAAACAATCATGATTCCGCTTTATAAAGGAAGACATTTCATTACCCTAGAGGAATGGAAGAAAGAAGAGATTGACAAATTATTAGAAGTATCGAAGGAATTGAAGAGAAAGTTTTTGAATAACGAACCAACTCCTTATTTAACCAACAAAACAGCATTTTTAATGTTCTTTGAACAATCCACACGTACAAGAAATTCAATGGAAGCCGGTATTGCCCATTTGGGTGGTCATGGAACATTCTTGGATACTTCCATGATGCAAATCTCTCATGGTGAAAGTGCGAAGGATACAGCAATCATCTTATCCAGTTATGGTCATGGTATTGCCTGCAGAAACTGTTTTTGGGGAATAGGGAACAAATACCTGCGTGAGCTTGCAAAGTGGTCTACAGTGCCAATCATGAACCTTCAAGATGACTTATATCATCCTATGCAGGCTTTGGCTGACTTGATGACGATTCAAGAAGTCAGCAAGACAACGAAGAAGTTAAAAATATCGATCATTTGGGCATATGCGAAGAGCCATAAAAAGCCAATCAGTGTTCCACTTTCTCAAATCTTGTTATTCCCAAGATATGGTATGGATGTGACGTTGGCTTATCCAGAAGGATATGATCTTCCAGACTGGGCGATTGAAAAAGCGAAGTTGAATGCTAAGGAAAATGGCGGAACCTTTAGGATCACGCATGACATGAAGAAAGCTTATCAGAATGCAGATATCGTGATTCCTAAGAATTGGGGTAGCTGGGTCAATAATCAATCCACAGAGGTGGTTGATGATTTACTAGAATCTTATAAGGGATGGAAGTGCACGGAAGAAATGATTGCTCTTGCAAGTCCTAATGTATATTATATGCATGCTCTCCCCGCAGATCGAGGAAACGAAGTTGAAGATTCAGTCATTGATGGAAAGCATTCGATTGTTTATCAGGAAGCTGAAAACAGATTGCATACCGCAAAGGCTGTCATGGCGATGACCATGGGCGATAAATAATAAAAGAAGAATAAGAAAAGAGAACCTGGATGCATGATGAAAATCCGGGTTCTCTCTCTTTATTTAGAATATTTACGAATTTTGGATATATCCTTGATTAAGTCAGATAGATAACTTATAATGGGGTTAATTGAATATGACCATTCGGTGTATTTTACATAACAGGGAATTAAGTTACATTCTTAAGCTGTCCCAGCAACCGTGAAACGGACGAAATGCAAATAAGCCACTGCCAAAAGCGGGAAGGTGCAAAGTAGGATGATGTTAAGCCGGGAGACCTACCGAAAAAGTCAAATCAAGTCATCTTCTGGGGTTGAGACGGGCAAAAGTTTCTTTTTTGTCTATTTCCGTATCCCCAGATATGGAATTTTTATTTTCTAAAGGAGAAAAGACATGAAAAAGATTTGGTTGGCAGTTTTAGTTTCCCTTAGTTTTGTGATACTTGCTGGATGTCAAGATCAGGAACTATTAAATGATGGTCCATCATTTACTGTAGAGGTTGTGTCTATTGAAGGCGTAACATTATTGAGCGAAGACATCATTTTCGTTGAAAATGATGACAGGACGACAGTTGAAATCCTTGATGAAGCTGTTGATCTGGATTATTCCACATCACAATACGGTAATTACGTGAATGGTGTTGGAGGTTTTTATCCAACGGAATACGGAGTCACTTATAATTATTACTTTTATCTTTTGGTGAATGGTGTAGGATCTGAAGTGGGAATTGATCAAATTGTCATCACTGAGGATATGGTTATCACCTTTCAGGAAACAAGCGGTTTTGATGAAGTGGATTTAAGAGTTGATGAATTGATCTATGAATATGTGGATCAATATAAAGAGATGTATATCACAGATGCTGCGATCAATCATTATGTTGTTGCAGCATTGGGACACTTGGTGGATAGGGGATATATAGATCCGCTCACTCCTCCAGCCTATCAGGCGAATGTGACAACAATTCAAGAAGCTTTTAAAACAGCAGTCTTTCAAAAAACATTTGATTTAGATTTTTCAGCAACCCTAACGGCATTGAATGGATTCATATCAACAGATTCTTACTCAGCGGTGTCCCATCTTTCTGCTTTATCCTTATTAGAAGGAGATGAACAGAAGATTAATGACCTATTGGATATGCTCACTCAGCTAACCATCGATGATGCAGAATATGCAGGCATGCTGATGCAAGCATTCTCACCCTATGAACAGGATGTTAACTCTGTCAACACAGCAATCAATCTGCTTGTCCCTGTCATTCAAAATAACTTAACAACGTCAGGCATCACATCCTGGGGATCTCCAAGCTCTTCAGCGACCGCGATGGTCGTGATCGGGTTGATTGCGAAAGGCATCAATCCAAGAGGGGAAGATTATAGCGTTGAAAACGTCGATTTGATCGAAGCTTTATTGCTTTATGAAACTGATGGTTTTTTCAAGTGGCAGTTATCCAACGAATCTGTTGACATGTTGTTCTCATCTCCTCAGGTATTCGCAGCGCTCGTTACTTATAAGGTATTTAGAGATGTATGGGGAACACCGGCATTCGATCTATTCAATATCTAAAAGAGGTTAATCATGAAGGGTATTGCACTTAAAGTCATTGTCAGTTTAATCGTCTTATCAATAGCTGCTTTTTTAGTGCATTATTTTTTCATACAAAATCAAGCTTCAAATGATGGAACTTTTCACTTAGTCATCATGGACGCATCCGAAACAATCGTTTATGAGGGTGATCTTGAGTTTTTTGAAGGAGATACATTTTATGATGTGTTGGACCGTAATTTTGAGTTAACCACGCAGCCTCCGACATTTTTGGGGATTGTTATTATTGGAATTGAGAATGATGAGTTCACCATTCTAACCAATTTCACAGATGATTTTCTAGCCATTGAAGTTTATGAAGATGGTGCATATAGAAAAACAGCAGAAGGTGCTGTTTTAATTGAACCTGAAGATGGACAATTATACCGGCTGCGTGTCGAACAAGTATCGGAGGGACCATCCTCATGAGCTTAAAACACCAAGCGATTAAAGATGCTGCATTGATTGCAGTTTTAGCTTCCATTCTTTTTGTTCAACAGCTTGCATTATCATTTCTACCGAATATTCAGTTTTCCATGCTTTTAGTCGTTTTATATACGAAGGTCTTGGGATTCAAGAAGACAAGTTTGATTGTGATCATTCATGTGATGGTGATCAATATCCTTTCGCCATTCGGTCCGGTCATACCCATGCACATCCCATCGATGCTCGTTGCTTGGCTGATTGTTCCAATCCTGCTGACAACTGTTTTTAAGAAGGTTGAACGTGTATTCACCCTTGCAAGCTTAGGACTCTTATTTGGATTCATCTACGGATGGGCATTCATCCCTGTTTCAGTTTTGGTTACAGGAATTCCCTTTTGGGAATATCTTTACATGGATTTGATTTTCGAACTGATCATGGGTATCAGCAATTTCTTAACCATCTACTGGCTTTATGAGCCATTAAAGAAAATGCTCATTTCTCAACGAGACAAATACTATCACGATTTCAAGGCATAAAAAAAGCGATCTTCCAAATCATGGATGATCGCTTTTTAATTGAATAAGTTAAGCGAAGAACGTTACTTCTTTTGTGGTTAACAACGTGAACATATCGATAATCCAGAAAAGGAAAAATCCTACAAACAGCCAAATGATCCCAACAATAATCATAACTCCGTTATTTGTTGAAACACCCTTGGCGATTCTGTAAATACCCCATGCAATACCGTCAATTCCTGGTAATGCTAGAATAAGTTTAACTATCCATGGCAATCCGTCAAAAGCTCTTACAATGTCATTCATGTTTATACCTCCTTTTGGTTGATACAGTACAAGTATACTACCAATTACATACATTTTAACACATAGCATCAATTTGTGTGAATCATAATATAAAATATTATAGGGATTATCTTTTCTATCATCATCGGTAGAAAATCCATTGACAGCGCTTTCACAAATCGTTTATAATGGATATGGAAACGATACAGAGGTGCGATGTGTTGGGTACCTAGCTTGTTAGAGGTTTTGGACGACCTATGAGCTGGAGAAGGTACATGTCGCCGAAAGACTAATTAGGTCCATAATTACTCTTGGTGGTTGAAGGTACACGTCACCCACTGCCATTTAAACGAAAATGGAGAGCTGTCTTTAATAGCAGGTCTCTTTTATTTTCTAAAAACGGAGGAAAATATGATTAGAAAAATCAAAATTGGTGATGAAACCAGATATTTTAGAACCATTACAAGTGAGGATGTCAGGAAGTTTGGAGAGTTATCGGGAGATATGAATAAAGCGCATTTTGATCCAGAGTTCGCCAAAACGACAGTCTTTAAGACACCAATAGTTCATGGAATGTTGGTAGGTTCACTCTTCTCAAGAATATTTGGTACGGATTTTATCGGAGAAGGCATGATTTACTGCAATCAATCCCTGAAGTTCTTAAAGCCGGTGTATCCGGATATGTTACTTGAAGTGGTGGCAAAGGTTATCAATATCGATTATGATCGAAACAGAGTTATCTTTTCAACAGAGATATTCAATGAAAACCATGAATGCATGGTGACCGGTGAAGCCATGCTGATGCCGAGAAAAGTAAAGGACCAACTATAAAAAATAAAATAATAATCATGACTTCAATGTCTAGGGAGGTATAAATAATGGAAAAAGTAATTCATCGTTTACGCTTGAGTCAAGCGGATGCGCATTATGGTGGGAACTTAGTGGATGGAGCTAAAGTCGTCGCTCTTTTCGGTGACGTCGCGACGGAACTATTGATTATCCATGATGGGGATGAAGGCTTGTTTAGAGCCTATGAAAAGATTGATTTTTTAGCACCGCTCTATGCTGGAGATTTTATCGAGGTTATCGGGGAAATCATTGAAAAGGGAAACACTTCCAGAAAAATGCATTTCTGGTGCTATAAGGTGATTGCAGCAAGACCAGAGGTCAATCCTTCCGCAGCAGATCTTTTGGATCACAAAATACTAACCACAGAAGCGATTGGAACTTGTATTGTATTAAAGGATAAAAAAAGAGTGCACCATGAATAAGCTGATTATTACCTGTGCGATTTCAGGCGCAGAAGTTACAAAAAAAGATAATCCTTATGTTCCTTACACTGTGGAAGAAACCATTGAAGAGGCATATCAGGCTTACAAAGCGGGGGCTTCCATCATTCATCTTCACGTGAGAAATGATGATGGATCACCAACTCAAAGCAAACTAAGATATCAAAAAATCATGAAGGGGATCAGGAAGAGATGTCCTGATGTTATCATCCAACCTACAACAGGCGGCGCTGTCGGCATGAACAGGGATACCAGATTAAAACCAACTGAACTCAATATCGAAATGGCGACTTTGGATTGCGGGACGTTGAATTTCGGTGGAGATGATATCTTTGTCAATACGGAAAATGATATCAAATATTTCGCAGAAAGAATGAAGGAAAGACATATACTGCCAGAATTGGAATGCTTCGAAAAAGGGCATGTCGATATGGTTTTGCGTTTGCATAAAAAGGGATTCATGATTGAACCCCTGCATTTTAGTTTCGTTTTAGGTGTCAATGGGGGAATGACGGGAGAAGAAAGAGACTTTCATTTCATGAGGGAGAGCATTCCTAAGCATTGTACATACAGTGTTGCCGGAATTGGAAGATTTGAGTTTTCTCTTGCTGAACTCGCCATTCGGTATGGCGGTCATGTCCGTGTCGGACTTGAAGATAATATTTATCTTGAAAAAGGATTACTCGCGAAGGGAAATAAGGAACTTGTTGAAAAGGTTGTTTCACTCGCAAAAAAATACAATAGAGAAATAGCGACCCCCAAGGAAGCTAGAGAAATACTAGGCATGAAGGAGTTCAACCATGAAAACATTATCTAGATATGGAACACACCGTGTGATTGAGCCTGTTGGAGTTCTTCCACAGGCAGCACTAAAAATAGACTCAACTCCTGTTTGTCAGGATAATGAAATGATGATCGATGTTGATGTTTTAAATATTGATTCGGCATCTTTTCATCAGATCAAACAAGTCTGCAATCAAAATGAACAGTTGATGAAACAAATGATTCTTGAAATCGTCAAAAAACAAGGGAAAATGCAGAACCCGGTTACAAAAAGCGGGGGAATGCTGATTGGTTCCGTGCTTGAAATTGGTAAGGATTTCCATGATCAGAAGATCAAGGTTGGAACGAAGGTTGCTACTCTGGTTTCCTTATCGCTCACCCCTCTACATATTGAAGAGATTATCTCGATCAATATGAGTAACGAGCAAGTCAAGATTAAAGGACAAGCCATCTTGTTTGATTCTGGAATCTATTCGATCATTCCAGAAGATTTGAACGAAAAACTGGTTTTAGCTGCTCTTGATGTATGCGGAGCTCCTGCGCAAGTGAAGAAATTAGCTAAAAAGGGACAAACTGTGTTCATCATCGGCGCAGCAGGCAAATCTGGAATGTTATGTGCTTATCAGGCAAAAAAAGAAGTCGGACCCACTGGCAGGGTGATCGGACTTGTCAATGAAGAAAAACAGATTGATTTATTGAAATCATTGAATCTTTGTGATGATATCATTTTAGAAAGTGCATTGAACAGCATCGCAGTTTACGAAAAAGTATCATTATTAACAAATAACAAGCTTGCAGATTTAACCATCAATGTTGTGAATGTGGAGAACACGGAAATGACTTCCATATTATCGACTAAAGATAACGGCATCGTCTATTTCTTCTCGATGGCAACCTCGTTCACCAAAGCTGCACTCGGTGCAGAAGGAATTTCTAAAGATGTTAACATGATGATTGGAAATGGGTATACGGTAAACCACGCAAAGATCACCTTAGACTTACTGAGAGAAAACAAAACGCTACGCGACTTTTTCATGAAGCGATACGCTTAGGGAGAAAAAATATGAAACTAACACTGAACAACACGTATCTGGAAAGAAGAGCCTTATATTTCAAGAATGTCACAGATGAACAGTGGAATGATTGGAAATGGCAGACTTCAAACCGGATCACTTCAACAACAGCACTCAAAAAATATATACAAATCACACAAGATGAAGAAAAAATGATTCAAGAGGTCTTAGGTCATTTAAGAATGGCGATTACACCTTATTATTTGACGTTGATTGATCCATTGAACCCGAATTGTCCAATCAGAAAACAAGCCATACCTTTTGGAAGCGAACTGATTGTTGGGAAAAATGATTTACTAGATCCTTTAGCTGAAGACCATGATTCACCAGTTCCAGGATTGACGCATCGATATCCTGATCGCGTTCTCTTTTTAATCACGGACATGTGCAGCATGTATTGCAGACATTGTACAAGAAGACGTTTTGCTGGCCAGAAGGATGCTGAAATGAAGATTGATCAAATCGATAAAGCGATTGATTATATTAGAAATCATCCTGAAGTCAATGACGTTTTATTGAGCGGTGGAGACGCCTTTATGGCAAGTGATGAAAGAATCGAATATATCTTAAAGAAACTTAGAGAAATCGATCATGTCCAAGTGATTCGTTTTGGTACGAGAACTCCTGTCGTGATGCCGCAGCGCATCACGGAAAAACTTGTCGATATGCTGAAAAAATATCATCCAATCTGGGTCAATACGCATTTCAATCATCCAGATGAATTAACACTGGAAAGCAAAAAAGCGATTGACAGGCTTGCAGATGCTGGAATACCGGTTGGCAATCAAAGCGTTCTATTACGGGGAGTGAATGACTGCGTGCATGTCATGAGACAGCTGGTCAAAGGCTTGATTGCAATCCGTGTCAGACCTTATTATATTTACCAATGTGATTTATCTGTCGGTATTGAACATTTCAGAACGACTGTTTCAAAAGGCATTGAAATTATTGAAGGATTAAGAGGACATATTTCAGGATTTGCAGTTCCTACGTTTGTTGTTGACGCCCCGGGCGGCGGAGGAAAGATTCCTGTGATGCCGAATTATATCATTTCACAGGCTCCAGGAAAGATTGTTTTGCGCAATTTTGAAGGTGTGATTACGACGTATAGCGAACCTGCGCATTATGAATCGAATTGCGATTGTGATGCATGCAAGAGTCAAAAGAAACTAGACGGAGTCGCTGGACTTCTGCATGGAGATAGATTGTCGCTCGAACCGGAATCATTGGTTCGGAAAGAGAGAATCACGCGTGAAAAAAATCATTAATGGTGTGGAAACGCTGGGCATTATCGGCTTGGCTAAAAACACAGGAAAAACGACAACGCTGAATTATCTGATTGATTTATATCCGAATATCACTTTGGGGCTGACTAGCATCGGTCTTGATGGAGAGGATTTGGATCAGGTCAATTTTTTACCGAAGCCAAAAATCGTTGTACATCCCGGCATGATGGTTGCTACTGCACAAGCATGTTTGGATTCTTCAGAGCTTGAATTCAGAGTGATTGAGCCAACAGGACTTTTTACAGCATTGGGTGAAGTCCAAATCATTGAAGTTCTAAGAGAAGGTACGATTGTTGTTGCAGGTCCGACCACGAATCATGATTTAAATATATTGATTCACAAATTGAAGCATTATACAGATAAAGTCTTCGTGGATGGAGCATTCAATAGAATGACATTTGCGAGCATTGAATTGATGGATGCGATTGTTTTAGCGACTGGAGCATCTGTTCATCCAGTGATGGATAAGACAATTGAAAAGACGGTGAAGACTGTTGAATCGTTCAATCTTCCTAAAACAGAGTATTTTGAATTTGCTCCTGAATATCCATTGATTGTGAAAACGAAGAATGAGACTTATCATTTCTTCGATAAGAAGATTGATACCATTAGAACATTGGTTGAGAAGATTGATGAACCTATTATCTATATGTATATCCAAGGCGCGATTACGCCGAGGCTGATTGATTATTTGGTTCAGTCTTCAACAAGAGATTTTGAGTTGATCTCAGATGATCCAACCAAGTATCTGATTACTGAGGATCATTTTACCTATTTGAGTAAATTAAACATCAAATTGAGTATCATTCATCCTTGTCCTTTGTTATTTGTAACGATGAATCCATTCAGTCCGGCAGGACTTCATTACGATTCAGACTTATTTTTATCAGAATTGAAGAAAAAAATCAGCATCCCTGTTTATAATGTCAAGAGAATGGAGTGAAAACATGTCAAAATTAAACTTAAATAAAAATATCATTCAAGAATGCAGGATGGATGCAAGAGTTATTGCAACTGACATTCAAAGCTTTATTGATTTATATACAACGGTATCGGTTGAACGTTCAGTTTTAAGACTATTAGGAGTCGATGGCGTGAATGATTTCAATGTGCCGATGGTGAATGTGGTGGTGGATCATATTCAATCTAAAGGAAATCTTGCGAAAGGTGTTTCGCATTACATGTCGTATGCGATGCATGATTTGATGAAGACACCACAGGAAATTGCGGAGTTGGTTGCAAAGAAAAAGCTTGATTTATCGGTTTATAAGGATAAGGAAAGAAGTCCTTATTTAGATTTGCTCACCCCTCATTTTGAAAAGGTATTAAATAGAATTGAAGAAATGACGAAGACTAGAAACGATTGGTTGAAGAAGGTTGAACATAAATCAACACCATCCAAATATGTCATTGTAGCTACCGGCAATATCTATGAAGATATCAAACAAGCGGTATCTGCAGCCAAAAAGGGTGCGGATATCATCGCTGTCATCAGATCTACAGGACAGTCATTGCTAGACTTCGTACCTTTTGGTGCGACGACTGAAGGATTTGGCGGAACCTTCGCTACTCAGGAAAACTTTAGATTGATGAGAAAAGCATTGGATGAAGTTTCATTGGAAGAAAATAGATACATCAAACTTGTCAATTACGCTTCAGGGTTATGCATGCCTGAAATTGTTGCCATGGGTGCGATCGAACGTCTTGATATGATGCTGAATGACTCTTTATACGGCATCATCTTTAGAGATATCAATATGAAGAGAACTTTGATTGATCAATATTTCTCAAGAGTATTATCTTCTTATGCTGAAATCATCATCAATACGGGTGAAGATAATTATTTGACGACATCAGATGCATTTGATCATGCACATACAGTTTTAGCTTCACAATTCATCAATGAACAGTTCGCGAAAAAAGCGTTGATGGATGAATCCTTGATGGGTCTTGGTCATGCTTATGAAATCGATCCAATGGCGCGTGAGATTTTTCCGAATCATCCATTGAAATATATGCCTCCGACAAAGCATATGACCGGGGATATATTTAAAGGGACCGTACAAAACGCATTATTTAATATCGCTGCTGTGACCTCCAAACAATCAATCCATCTTTTAGGCATGATGACGGAAGCCATTCATACGCCTTTTATCAGCGATAGAGCGCTTGCTTTGGATAATGCAGCATATATTGAAAAAGCATTTAAGAACTTTGGTGATGAAATCAGCTATAAGCCAGATGGCATCATTATGTATAGAGCGCATCAGGTGCTGACGCATGCGCATGCTTTACTTTCTGAAATTAAACAAGAAGGACTATTCAAAACACTTGAAAAAGGAACGTTTGCAGGCATATCCAGACATGAGAACTCAGGAAAAGGATTGTCTGGGGTCTATTTGAAGGATTCAAGTTATCAGAATCCGATCATGCAGCATATGATCATGAGATTGAAGGTGAAGAACCATGTCTAAAGAAATTAAAATGATTCGTCCTTATGGCGATACATTAAACGATGGAAAGATCCAGTTATCGTTCACACTTCCGATTCCATGCAATGCCCTTGGGGAAGAAGCTGCTAAGAAGTTCGCATCCAAGATGGGCATTCACGATCCAGCTGTCGTTCACAGTTCCTCACTATCCAATGACTTCAGTTATTATGTTGTTTATGGAACATCCAGCCAGCAGATCGATATCAATGATGTCACCGTCGTTGAAGTGGAATCCAAAGCGATGCATAAGGAAGAAGTTGAAGCATTCATTGAAGAAAACTTTAAAGAACCGATTGTTATCATTGGGGCTTCGACAGGAACAGACGCTCACACCGTCGGGATTGATGCCATCATGAACATGAAAGGTTATGCCGGACATTATGGTCTTGAGCGTT
>Ga0209211_10004197_pt1 | contig 22726 bp, 19 predicted proteins | sample RifGroA2_FD_183992 | JGI IMG/M metagenome (GOLD analysis project Ga0209211, IMG submission 183992) | Groundwater microbial communities from Rifle, Colorado, USA - Groundwater A2 (SPAdes) (version 2) | ecosystem: Environmental > Aquatic > Deep subsurface > Groundwater | place: Rifle, Colorado...
AACTAACGCCAGCAATTCTCGAAAAACGAGCAACTAAAGTGTGGACGTGGGGAAAATTTTTACATAAGAAATTAAAGTACCTGAACTAAGACAGTGCCCCAATTCTTGTTGTTATATCTATTTTATCTGCTCTATCCTTAATTTGACCTTCTGTGCTTAGATAAGCGCTAATTAATCTTCTTAAATTAGCTGCAATGTCTGCCTGAGATTGTAATGGTTTATTAGCAGAAGGGTATTCTTTTCCAGAAAAGAAATCAGCGTCAATAAACTGATTGCCATAAAGGCTAATCATTACATTAACCCTGTGCTTTGCCAAGAATTTGCATGTTGCTTCGTCAAGATTATTACCTGCAGTAAAAACATAAGCTTGGATTCTTTTTGTATGCGCATATCTTATCTTTTCTAATGTTTCTTCTTTTAGGCGCGGCTCAAATGGATCTCCCCTGCCGTTAATTGTTATAAACCTCGTTTCATAATTTTCTGCAAAGAAATCAATAATATTTTTTATCTGTTCTAATGTTAATCTATCTTTTGAAATGATACCCTGTGTAACACAGCCTTCACATGCTTGTTTTAATGTTCCATCTAGTTGTTCAACTATTTCAGCTCTTTTTTCGCAGTAATTTGCTGCGGGCAGATTTAAAATAGTAATTGTTCTGTCTAAAACTCCTTCTTCTGCAAGCTCTTCCAATCTTTTTGTTATTTCAAGCTTTTTCTCATTTTTCTCGCTAGATTTTATGTGCATTATCATTTCACCCTATTTTGTATTTAACTATTAATGTCCGTGACTATATATTCACTTTACCCAGATGTTTACTTGATATCTGTATTTTTACTTCCTTTTCTTGTTTAGTCTTTACTCTGTTTTTACTATTGTGTAGTTACTTCATTCTTAAGTATATAAAGCTTTTTATGATTATTTTTTACAAAATCGTTAAATTTATATACAAAAAGCCATTTTATACTAAATTGATGGTGATTACACTAGATGCAAAAGACAGAAAGATATTGTATGAATTAGATATTAATTCGAGGCATTCTAATTCAGAGATAGCTAAAAAAGTAGGGCTTTCAAAGCAGGTTGTTGGTTTTAGGATAAAAAGATTGATTCAAGAAGGCATTATCTCCTCGTTTTACACAGTGATTGATATTTCTAAGTTAGGATTTACTATTCACAAAAACTTTTTGAGGCTGCAAAATTTAACCAAAGAAAAGGAAAATGAGCTTATTACTTTCTTAAAAGCTAATCAAAATGTTGTTTGGGTGGTAAGCTGCGACGGCAAATATGACCTTGCCTTTGGAACATGGGCAACTGACATGGCTTATCTTGACAAAACCCTAAATGAGCTAAATAAACTTTTTGGAGAATATATTTCAGAGAGGCAGATTGCAACAATTATCAGAGGCGAATATTTTGTTCGCGATTATCTTATCAACAAAGCAAAACCAAGTGCTTTCAGAACATCTTTTTTTGGCGCTGTTCCTGCTCCTGTAAAAATGGATGCAAAAGATTGGAAAATTTTAATGACGCTGGCAAATAATTCAAGGATAACCTCTGTTGATATGGGTGAAATCGTGGGCATCAGCGCTGATGCAGTCGCTGAAAGAATTAAAAAATTAGAAAAATCAGGTGTAATCAGGCATTATAATTTTGTGCCAAACGAGTCTGTCTATCCTTATATACATTATAAAGTCCTTATTGGACTGAAAAATCTGACAGAGGAAAGAGATAAATCTCTCATAGAATACTGCAGGGTTAATCCTAACATAGTTTACATTGTAAAAGCATTAGGGCCTTGGGAATTTGAAATAGACATGGAAGTAGAAACAGCTGAAAAGTTCAGGGAAATAATGATGGACATTAAAACAAAATTCAATGATATCCTTAAAGATTATTCAGCTTTGCAGATTTATCAGGTGCATAAGTATAACTTTTGCCCCAGTAAGAAAAATGAAGGCAACTAAGCTTTCTTTTTTCTCAAGCAAAAGAATTGAGCAAAACTTCACAATATTTATATACGAAAAACAGTCCTAATGTTCATATCGCTTAATAAAAGTATAGCTTCATCCAAAAATTAGTTATATTTTAGTAATAATTATATGAGCAAAAAACAATAATAAGAATGGCATGGACGGATTTTACTTCGTAAAATCCTACTCGCCTCGGCTTACAGCCTCGGCTCGCCCAGCCATTATTATTGTTTTTTGCAGTGAAAGGCAACATGGTTGAATTTTCGGATGAAGTTTAAAAATATTAAACTAATCAGTAACAATAAAAGGTGATATATTATGGCTATAAAAGTTGCAATAAATGGTTTTGGAAGAATAGGTAGAATGGTTTTTAGGGCAGGTTACAGCGATAAATCAATAGAGTTTGTTGGTGTAAATGATTTAACAGACACAAAAACATTAGCGCATTTATTAAAATATGATTCTGTGCACGGCAAGTTTGCTGGCAATGTTGAGTTTACATCTGATTCTTTGGTTGTTGACGGCAAAAAGGTTAAGGTTTTCGCAGAAAAAGATCCTGAAAAACTGCCATGGACTCAATTAAATGTAGATGTTGTTGTTGAAAGCACAGGTTATTTCACAGAATATGACGCTGCTTATAAGCATATTAAAGCAGGCGCTAAAAAGGTTCTTCTAAGCGCTCCTGGCAAAGGCGATAAACCAATAAAGACAATTGTTCACGGCATTAATGATGAAACAATAAATAAAAATGATGTGATTATTTCTAATGCATCGTGTACTACGAATTGTATTGCTCCTGTTCTAAAAGTCCTTTGCAAGAAATTTGGCATTAAGAGAGGGTTCATGAATACAATCCATGCTTATACTGCTGACCAGAATTTAGTCGATGGGCCGCATAAAGATTTGAGAAGAGCAAGGCATGCTGCTTACAATATTGTTCCGACGTCAACAGGCGCTGCAAAGGCAATTGGCGAAGTCATACCAGAACTGAAAGGAAAAATGGACGGCATTGCCATAAGAGTTCCTGTTCCTGACGGAAGCTGCACTGATTTAACTATTGAATTGGAAAAAACAGTAACAAAAGATGACATTAACAAAGCAATGAAAGAAGCAGCATCAAAAGAATTAAAAGGTATTCTTGAATATACAGAAGATCCTATTGTCAGCCAAGATATTGTTGGCAACTCACATTCAAGCATTTTTGATGCGTCATTAACTAATGTTGTCAGTGGAAATCTTATAAAAGTAATTGCATGGTATGACAATGAATGGGGATACAGTATGAGAATGATTGATATGATCAAAAGATGGTGCAAATAACCTAAAAAGGTTTGTAAGGCTTATGGGGTTTGTTTTCCATGATAAAAACAATAAAAGATTTCAGCTTCAAAAACAAAAAAGTTTTGATAAGAGTTGATTATAATGTGCCAATGGATGACGACGGCAACATAACTGATGATTTTAGGATAAGGGAAACACTGCCGACAATAAACTTTATTCTTAAGCAAATGCCTTCGCAAGTTATTCTTATGGCGCATATTGGCAGGCCTGAAGGCATTGTACCAGACAAAGAGCCAGAACTGAGAACGAATAAAGTAGCAGAACGCCTTGGTAAATTAATTAATATGCCTGTGAAAAAAGTCGATGGTTGGCAGGTAACTTCTAATTGCAAAGATTGTATAATCATGCTGGAAAATTTAAGGTTTAATCCTGGAGAGCAGGCAAAAGATGTTAACTTAAAAGATGCATTTGGAAAACAATTGGCCAGTCTTGCAGACATTTATGTGAATGATGCGTTTTCTAATTCTCATCGTGATGATGCTTCAATGACATCTGTGCCGAAATTTGTAAAAGAAAAATGCATTGGATTTCTCATCAAGAAAGAGCTTGACATGATAACGCTGACAATAGAAGATCCTCAAAAGCCATTCATATCAATCATTGGGGGTGTGAAAGCAGACAAGCTTAATGCTGTCCAAAATCTGCTTAAGACAGCTGACAAAATCCTAATTGGCGGTGCTCTTGCATTTCTGTTCCTTAAGGTCAATGGTTATTCTGTCGGGAAAACATGTATTGATACAAAAGGATTAACACCCGAAACAGAAACTAAAATAAAACAATACCTGAAAAATCCTAAACTTGTTTTGCCTGTTGATGCAGTTGTTGCTCCAAGCACAGATATTAAAGATTCCAAACAAACAAAAATAGTGAATGTTGATAAGATTCCAGACGACATGATGGCATTAGATATTGGACCAAAGACAATTGAAAGATTCAGCTTAATAATAAAACAGGCAAAAACAATAGTCTGGAACGGGCCTATTGGCTATTTTGAGAACCCTGCTTTTGCAAACGGCACAAAAGAGATTGCAAGAATTATTTCTGAGACAAAGGCAAGAAGCATTGTTGGCGGCGGAGACAGCGCAGCAGCAGTCGCTCAATTCGGCTACGACAAGAAAATGACGCATGTCAGTTCTGGCGGAGGGGCGTCATTGGTATTGATTGAAGGCAAAGAATTGATTGCAGTGAAGGCGCTGGAGAAGTAGATTCAGTTTGCTATCTCTTAAAAAAACTTTCTTAATTTTAAACCACTCCTCAGTGATTAAAAAGGATAACTTTATAAATAATTCTATCTTTTCGTCTAAATATGTCAGATGTAAATTCAGGAAATGTAAATTCAGGAAAAGGAGATCTAGGAAAAGGAAATTCAAGAATAGAATCAGGACTAGATTCACGAGTAGAAGGATTACATTCAGTTAAGCTAATTAAAGAACCTTTGCAGTTAAGACTTTCTTTTGATGATCAAGATTATCCTGTAACAAAAGCAGCAGATTTTCCTGATGGTGATTTAAGACAAATGGAAAGAACCCCTGTTGTTCCTATTTATGGATTGATTAAAATTGAAAATGGAAAATTATCTTCTTATGGTATTTGTGGAAAAGATACTTTTTGTAGAATTGCTGAAGGTGATGTTGCTGGACTTTATAATCATCTTGATAAAGGTTCAGGTGAACACAGACTTAGTGATTCACAACGAACTTTTATTGATAAATCAAGCGAAGACATTGTGTGGTTTAATCCATTTGACCTGCGTCTTAAAGGTGTATTTGGTGAACAGTATAAGTTTCTTCGCGTCTTAACAAGAAACTATTTGGCAGCTGAACATAATGAAACTGAAAGGAAATTGTTAGAAGCAATATTAGGAAACATGACTCCAGTCGGTGGCATTTCTTCAAAATCAGAATATGCAGAGAATATGAGAACTATAAATGAACAAGAAGGTATATCTATGTTTTGTGTTCAAGTATTGGATTATTGCCATATTGAGAAACAGATTCAGCATTGGAACGAAACATTAGCTCAACATTCTGTTAGAACACAAACACCTTTAGAAAATGATATATTTTTAACTTGGCTGTATGCTCTTCCAATGAATCTTTTATCTTACAGCAGGAAATTTACTAATGGTTTGGTTGGTTTGCGCTCAGAAGTAGAACCGCACAAAAGAAACTTAAATATTGTCCCATAAATTTAAATTAATCTCTTTTCTATCTCTTCTTCACCAATTCAATAGTCTGCGTCGGGAATGCAAAATTGAATTTCTCCTTGTTAAGCCTTGTCAGAATTTCATTGTTTATCTCATTCTTTGTTTTGAAGACAATTTCTGCATTTCCTTTATAATCTATGAAATAAATAACCTTGATATTCAATGAAAAATTGCCAAACTCATCGAAAAACACATTTATCTCCTTCTTGACAGTATGATTGTGCTTTGCAATAATATCTTTAATTATTTCAATTGCTTTTTGTATTCTTTGCGGCGGTGTATCATAAGTTAAGCCGATTGTAAACGCTATTTTTCGCGCAGGCTCTCTGGTTATATTTTCTATAATCTGTTCAGAAAACTTTGAGTTTGGTATTATAACATGTGTACCATCTAATGTTTTTATGGTTGTTGTTCTTATTTCTATTGTCTGAACATGTCCGTCATGGCCGTCTACTTTTATTCTGTCGCCTATCTTAAATGGCTGAGAAGTAAATACAGCTACCCCACCAAACAAGTTTGCAAGAATATCTTTGGCAGCCAGGGCAAATGCCAAACCGCCCAAGCCAAGACCAGCAAGGATTGAATTAATGTTATACCCTAATTTATTCAGAATCATCAGTCCGGCGATGATAATAACAATTACTTTTGAAAGTTTTCTTAGTATTGGAACTAACTGGTCATCTAAATCGCTCTTTGTTTTCGCTGTGAACGGAACAAAGTAATTCTCAATAATAGAATCAAGAAATCTGATTAGCAGCCATGATATGCCTATTATAACTAAAACATCTGTCAATCCGCTGAAAATCTTGATTACTTTTTCTGACAGGTTTAATAAGTTGTATCCAATATAAAATCCAAACAAAGATACAAAAAATATAATCGGCGGGCTTACAGCATCAATAATAAGGTCGTCTAATCTTGTTTTTGTTTTTCTTGTAAAAGAAAGGATTATTGTCTTAATTATGTAATTCAAAATCTTGCCTATAATATAAGTAAAGAAAATAGTGCCTACAAATAATAGATACTGCCATATACTATTGCCTAATATATTATAATCTAGGATTTCTGAAATTAGTTCCATTACCATGCATAGTTGAGGAAAAAGCAGCCATATAAAAAGCTTATGGAATCTTTTTGAACTAATTTATCTTGGTAGACATTGCTATTTTTCGTCACCAACTGACAATTAATTTCTCATTTTCTCGTCTACATTACAATAAATTTTATAAATTATGGATGTTCTTTAGAATAATAACTTTGCACGGGAAAAAGTGAAGGGATTTTGGGAAAAAAGTAAAGTGAATCTACTTGAAAATACTTGAAAAAAAGTGAACCTATTTGAAAAATTAAGTGATTTAGCAAAAAAATTGAAGAAAATCAGTGTAGTGAAATCAATGCAGTGAAAAAATGAGGTGTAATAATGGATATTTTTCAGCTCGACAGAAAAGTTGCTGGAGCTTTCTCTAACGTAAACAAAGATGTTGTTTCTCTAAAAAAAGAAATACTTTCTTTAAACAAAGAAATCATATTATCAAAGCAGGAATGCAGCGAGAAATATATCAGCAGGGAAGATTATGTAAAACTGTTTTCTGAATTTGCCAAATTAAGGCAGGAAGTTACTGATGAGCTAAATAAAATAAAAGAAACGATAGATAACTTCGCAGAAGAGAGTGAAAAGAGAAACCTTCATCTGACAACTCTTGTAGATAATGAAAGGGCTAACAGATCAGAGATAAAAGAAGTGGAAAAGACAAGAGAAGAGCTGAAAAAATTACAGGAATCATTTTCAGATTTTAAAGAAAATATGCGCAAGGTCCTAGACAGCCGTTTAAATAAGCTGGATACTGCTCTAAACACAAATATCAGCAATAGCGTCAGCAGAAAGGAGTTTGATACTGAATTTGACAAGCTGGTGCTTAATTTCGAGCAGGAGCTTGAGAGAATAAACGAAAAAGTTACACAACTAACAGAGTTTAGCATGGATGCAGACGATGTTGAAAAACAGTTTATCACCAGAAAAGATGTTATTTCCCAGATTAAACAGATTAAAGAGAACAGCAGCACTAAAAAAGAGGTTCTTGGCCTGCATGAAGAGCTTCATAAAAAAGTAAATCATCTTAATACAGAATTAGATGAAGTAAATTCAGCATTAATGACTATAAAAGGCTCTTTAAAGGAAGGTGTTAAATCAAAGGCGTTTGATGAGCTGAAACATGAAATAAAGAATAACCTTGTTGAAAAGAATGATTTAATTCAAGCAGTTGTGGATATTCAGAGAAATATTGTTGAAGTTGGAAGCTCTGTTGAAAAGCTTGAGGAAGAGATTAAGGAGAAAGAAGAAAAAGGTCTAAATGCAAACGAGCTCGCCAAATTAAGGGAAGATATTGGAAAGATTAAAGATAATCTGATTCTAAAAAGAGAGGTTGAAAGATTCCTTGAGGCAAGCACTAAAAAACACCAAAGTCTAAAGGAAGATATCGACGAGATTGAGAGCAAAATAAACGGAAACATCACATTGATTGATGCAATGGCAGATAAAACTAAAAATGTTGATTTCAGTAATTTTGTAAAAAGAAAAGAGCTTGAAGATCTTGAGCGCAAATTAGTGCAAATAAACAATCAAATAAATCATGTAATCTCTTCTAATTCTGCCAATACTGTCAAAGGCAAGGATGTACAGAAGATAAACAAGCAGTTAGATGACATTAAAGAAAAGGTTGCGCTAAAATTATCAAGGGGAGAAGTTGATAAAGAATTCAAGGTTTTGACAACAAAAATTTCTCATTTGAAAGGGGATATAGAAAAGATTGAAGAGAAGGTTAAGTAAGGGTTTTATTTCTTAATTTTTTCTTATTTTTAATTAGTTTGTGGGACGCAGTCCACCATCTCATGAAAAGTTTTTTACGTTTTTTTAATCGTTACATAATTCGTTTAAGTTTAAAATAATAAAACCTAAACTAAATAATCATGAACGTGTCCAATCAGGTAGGAAATAAAGAAATAAATAATAGTAAAACGGGTAGTTTCGCATGGAAACTAAAAAAATAAATATAATTATATCCATTTCTTGTTAATCTTCAGCAAATAACCGATTATATTTGTTAGAAAATGCAATAACATCCCTAGTACAAGCAATATTATAATCATCTGCCACGACGGTATATAAATAATTGAAAGAAAAAGTATAGCCCCTACCAAGAAATCTATCTGGTCAAACGGGATAAATGGTTTTCCCGGAAGGATATTAAACTGTCTCTTGAAAAAACTTTTTACCATGTCGCCAAATAATGCGCCAAAACCGAGGAGAAAGCCCAATAAAACAAAGTTTATCTGCTCATAATCTATTATGCTTAACCATTTTAACCATTCAAATGGCGCGTAAACAAATAACACTTTCTGCAAGCCAGTTATTAAAACCCCTGCAATTATCCCGCAGATTAATCCTCTGAATGTTTTGTGGTCTCCAAGAATTCTTTTCCCCCTGAATGTTCTGCCGAAATCAACTGGCTTTGCCAATGGTTTTAAAATATTTTTTACTAGTACAGGTGTCATGTTTGCCAATAATGCTGGCAAAAATAGATATAATGTCTGAATTATTAGTTTTATCATTTGAATCACTCACATAAAAATAAGAAAAAATATCTTGACTATAAGCGGAATAACAGCGCCATATACAACACCCATAGCAACTTCTAGCTGTGTATGACCAACAGCCTCTTTTAATAATATTTTATTAGCTTTGAGTTTATTATTCAATATGTTAATTTGTTTTGCCTGTTTTCCGACATAACTCCTGATACCCATTGCATCTCTTATTACAATTACTGAAAATACAAATGCAATAATAAATAAGGTTGAAAACCCTTCTGTCAGAAAAATTGAAACAGTTAAGGCAGTAACAAGTGAAGTATGAGAGCTTGGCATCCCTCCTCCTTCGACGAACTTCATAAGATCAAATTGTTTTGTTTTGTACCAATGAACAAAGAATTTTGTTAATTGTGTTAATATGAATGTAATAACTAAACTGATTATAATAAGGTTATATAATATTGATAATAAATTAAATAATGGAACCATAACACATCCCTTCTTTTTTTATTTCAACTTTTTTATAATATTTAATGTTACTATCATACTTTCTTAATCAAATCTTTTTTACAGGTATAGATGATATCATCAATAATGACGCAATAATGTACGCTGCCAGAATCTGGCTTGTGTAGACGTTAAATGGTACAAACAAAGACAGCACAACTATAATAAATCCTCCTGTTGTTATAGGCAGACCTTCAAAATGATCAAGTGAAGTTATATTATATCTTGCTAATCTCAAAATGCCGCAAAGCAGATAAAATACTAAAATAACAATTGCATACCAGCTGTTTAATCCGTAGTTGTAACCCAATACAGCAGGCGCAGCACCGAAACTGATTGCATCGCATAAACTATCTAATTGTTTTCCAAACTCATTCTGTTTTTTTAGCAGTCTCGCAGCTTTTCCATCCAAATAATCAAATATCATAGCAATGAAGATAAATAAAGCGCTTAACCTGAAATTTTGCTGGATGGCAAAGAAGATAGACAACAAGCCGCAGGCAGCATTCGCTAGTGTAAGTATATCAGATATCTTTATGAAATTAATTATGTTGAAATATTTGAATTGTTTCATTGTGTAATAGCTGATTTAATTGTTTACTGTTTAATCTTTCTTTATTCTAAATAATCTGTTTGTTTTAGGAAGAACATTTACTTTTTCGTTTTAACCCTTTTTTTTAACTTTTGCAATCGTGCTTAATCCAACGTGAACTCTTTGCCCATGTTTAACCATGAGTTCAACATTATTTGGGATGATTAATACAACCATACTTCCTAACTTTATTAAACCAATAATATCGCCTTTACCAAGGTTTTGGGTTTCCTTTGCAAAACAGCATATCCTTCGCGCAAGAGCGCCTGCAATCTGTATAACTTTGACATTGAATGGCTTAGATTTATTAGATTTGCCTTTTGCCTCACTTACCATGCCATATATCCTTTTTGTGCCTTCAATTAGGATTTCATTGTTTTCGTTTTCAATAAACCTTAAACTTGATGGCTCTTTCAGTACGTTTCTGAACTTTCCTTTTTTGTATTTAATCTTTTTTACAATACCATTTATCGGTGATCTTTGGTAATGAATATTGAACGGATTCATAGAAATACAAATAACAAATCCAGAAGCAGCTACATCCTTAGTATAAGCCATTATTCTGCCGAATCTGCCTTTGTTTATTTTAGCAATCTGTTCATCAAATTCAATTATTTGGACAACTTTTCCGTCAGCAGGGCTTATTATGTTTTGCAGAGATTCTTTTCCTTTCGGAACATTTATTTTTGGATTTCTTAAGAACCAGTACTTATAAAAAAGATAAAAAATTATCAACCCAACTATTATAAATAATACAATAAATATTAGGAAGAGTGAAATTAGCTCCATATTTTTTTAATTTCAAGGATATATGTCTTATTTCTAAAATTATAGTCAACCAATTTAATAATTAAATCTTAATTTGTTGGTCTGCTATATCTTTTTAATCTTCTTATCGCTTTTTCATTTCCTGAGTGATTCTACTTAATTCATTCACATTCTCAGTCATTATTGGCAGTACTTTTTGGAAAACTTTATCCATTGCTTGTATCTCTGTACTTATATTCATCAAGTTCTTATCATAATCTCCAATCTTGCCAAGAACTCCTTGGTGCAATTGATCAAAATTAGTTTTCAAGTCATCAAATTGCTGTTCTAATTTTGTTATTTTAGATTCAGTTCTTTCTTTCCATTCTGCAATCTTGTTTATGCTCTTTACAATCTCGTTCCATTTTTCGTCGATTATTGCTTCTGCAAGCTCTTCAATCCTTTCCAGCTCAGGTGATTTATCCTCGCCGAATCTTTGCGGGCTTTGCATGCCGTTATCCATGCTATTCATTCCATCAGGCTGTTCTATTGGCGGCATTGCTGGATTCATACTCTGAGGCTGTTGCATAAATGGTCCTTGTTGTTGAGCAGTAGTTTGCGGTGACATTTCCACACCTCCTTTTAATTCAGCTAAACTTAATGCATCATAAATATCATGTGTGCTGTGGCCATCTCTCTGCAAAGTTTGAATTATTTGATTATTACTAAGCCCCTGCCTTTTCAGCATAAAAACTTTATCAACAGGCGGGCCTTGTGTGCCGATATTATACTCTTCATGATGCTCATTATGTGTTTCCTGCGGTTTTTTGAACATATCTAATAATGACATTGTTTCATCTCTTTATAAAATGATTTGTACATTTTGTGATTTTTTTTGCGTTTAATTAATAATATTTATTCTTTATATTAATATAAATCTTTTGGAAAATCCTGTTTATAATGGTGGACTTTAATATTCGTATCTTTTTTGTTAAAGTCCACGTATATAGCAAAGGCATCGTTAATTACGAAAATTTAGTGCCTTTGCTATAAATCAAATATTTTCACTTGCCTTTTACATCATTAATGGTTCTTCTAACCATTGCTTCAACTTCCCTTTTTGTTACGAAGTTTAATGGCTCCCATAATTCAATATATTTTTCAAGTACTTTTACTTCTTCTTTTTTTGCAGCTTCTGTTAATCCAGATACTACTAAATTCATTTGATCCTTAAGAGCAGTAAGTTCTTTTTTCAGTTCACTCAATTCTGTATACATATTTTTTATATCATTGGATGTGGACTTGTTAGCAGACATTGTGTTTTGCTGTGTTAACTGAATATTTTTTCTGTCAGATGCCATTCTTTCTTCCATAACCCTTAATCGTCTAGTGACATCTCTAATTATACCATTTGCCTCTTCTGTATTTTGCGCAGGTACACCCTTTTTGGCAAAAATACCGCCAAAATTTAACCCTTCTTCTGCCATAACCAATTCAATAGATATAGTGATTTATATAGTTTTCTTATGTATGGGCTTCATCCAAATGTTCATCAAATTTACTTTTTTTGCATTTTTAACATATTTATTCAGAACTCAATCCCCTTTTTCGCTTTCTCGCCTTTCTGGTATGGATGTTTTATGCACTTCATTTCTGTAACGAGATCTGCTGCTTTAATCAATTCTTTTGGTGTTTTTCTGCCTGTTATGATTACAGTTGTCTTTATTGGCACTCTTTTCAGGAATTTAAGAATCAAATTCACATCTATTAATCCATACGCAGATGCTAGCGCAAGCTCGTCTAGAACTAATAAATCAGGCGCATTTCTTTTATCATTTTTGTTATTCTTATTATTTTTCGTAATTATTTTTTCTGCAAATTCAAACCCTTTTTTTGCAAGCTCAAAATCCTTTTTTTTCGGATTTTTTAAATCAATAAACTCTTTTCTGCCGAATTGATGAATGTTATATAATTTTGCCAATCCTTTTCCCAACTTTCTCCTAACCATATATTCGCCAATATTCTTTCTTCCTTTTAAGAACTGGATAATTACTGCTTTCTTGCCGTGGCCAATTGCTCTTAAAACTAGACCAAATGCATTAGTTGTCTTGCCTTCGCCATTGCCGATATAGAGATGGATTCGCGGATGTTTTATTATGTTTATTCCTCTTTTTTTTGTCATTTTTAGATTTTGAATAAAATTATTAAATATCTATAAATTTTTAACTCTCTTTTTAACAAATTGTTTTTGGTGGCGAATCAGCATGTCTCGCACACTTTACCTATTCTTCTTTTCTTAACAATATTTCCTGTTTTTTCATTTTTTGTTTTAATATCTTTCTTTTTAATAAATTTGTTCTCAATCTCTTTTCTTTTAGTGAATTCTTTTTTGTCATATTCTATATTCAATACTTGGTCGTCTCTGCTTCTGTCTCTATAAATTGTTATTCCTTTGCATCCTAATTCATACGCTAGCTTGAATATGTTGGTTACATCTTCTTTTCTTGCCGTGTATTTTAGGTTTACACTTTTAGATACTGCATTGTCAACATAGGTCTGGAATGCAGCCTGCATTCTTACATGATACTCTGCGGATATGTCGTGGCTTGTGACAAAAATATTTCTTACATCTTTAGGTATCTCCTCAAAATGCTGAAGGGTTCCTGTGCTAGAAATTTTTTTCATTAATTCTTCTGTATAAACATCTCTTTCTCTTGCAACATCCCCAAACTGTTTGTTGATATAAAGAAATTCTTCACCATTCATAACTTTCTTGACATAAGAAATGGCATAATTAGGCTCAATACTGCTGCTGCAGTCAGCTATCATACTTATTGTGCCTGTTGGAGCAATTGAAGTAAGTGTTGCATTTCTTAGCTTAATGTCTTTCTTTGCATAAATGCTTTTGCTCCAGTTAGGGAATACGCCTCTTTTCTTTGCAAGTTCTTGAGACGCTTTTCTTGCTTCGTTCTCTATAAATCTCATAATCTTCTCAGCAGTTTCCAAACCTTCCTTTGAGTCATATTTAATTCCCAAACAAAACAGCATGTCAGCAAAACCCATAATTCCTAAACCAATTTTTCTGTTTGCTTTGGTCATTTCTTCAATCTTTTTTAAGGGATACTTATTCATATCAATCACATTATCCAAGAAATGCACCCCAAGCCATACAAGCTCTTTCACTTTTTCAAAATCAATTTCACATTTATTTCCATTCTTATCTTTTTTATTTTCAATATTATCTTCTTTATTTAATTCTCCTCCAATTTTCTTTTCGCAGCTTTTTTTTACGCAATGATATAAATTAATAGAGCCAAGATTGCATGATTCATAAGGCAATAATGGTACTTCACCGCAAGGATTAGTGCTTTCAATCTCTCCTAAGTCTGGTGTTGGATTCTTATGATTCATTGTATTCAGGAACACAACACCAGGTTCGCCGTTTTTCCACGCCATTGTTGATATTAAGTCAAGAATTTCTCTGGCAGGCAGTTTTCTTACAACTTCGCCGTTTCTTGGATTTATAAGCGCATAAGCTATGTTTTTCGCAACAGCGTCCATAAACTTTTCAGTAATGCCGACAGAAATATTAAAATTATTTAATGCAGTTGTATCTTCTTTTGCTCCAATGAACTCTAAAATGTCAGGATGATCAACCCTTAAAATTCCCATGTTTGCTCCTCTTCTTTTACCACCCTGCTTCATAATCTCTGTTGACTTGTCAAACAATTCAATAAAAGACAATGGCCCTGAGCTGACGCCTTTTGTTGAGCCGACAAGATCATTTTTCGGCCTTAATTTTGAGAAACTAAAACCAGTGCCTCCTCCGCTTTGATGAATAATTGCTGCGTTTCTTAATGTCATGTAAATATCGTCAATGGAATCATTGATTGGCAGCACAAAACATGCGCTTAACTGCTGGATTCTAGTGCCAGCATTCATTAAAGTAGGTGAGTTTGGCAGGAAGTCTAAATTATTCATGGCTTCATAGAATTTTTGTTCTGTTTCTTTTGCATTAAAATCATCATATTTCTCGTCAGCTTTTGCAATATTTTTTGCAACTCTTTTAAACATTCCTTCAGGTGTTTCTATTAAATTATCATTCTCGTCTTTCAGCAGATATCTTTCTTTCAAAATTTTTAATGCATTAAAGCTGAGATTTTTGCTGACAATTGCACCTATTAAAGATGTTTTTAATTCTCTTATCCTGCTCTGTTTTTCCCTGTAAAGAATAAATGCTTTTGCTGTCTTTATATGTTCCTTTTCAATGAGAACTCTCTCGACAATATCCTGCACCTGCTCAACTGTTGGTATAATGTTCTTGAATTTTTCATTAACACTTTCAATAACCTTTTCAGCTAATTCATCAGCCCTTTTTCTGTCTCTGCCGCCGACAGAATAAGCTGCCTTAAATATCGCCTCTGCAATCCTTTGTTTATCAAAATCAACTAATCTTCCGTCTCTTTTTCTGATTTTAATTATTGGCATTTTGTGTTTTATGAATGAATGTACTGTGCGTGTATACATCTTGAATGTCTTTATTATTCATTTGTATCTAAAAGCATATATAAATATTATGTGTGATAGATACTGAAAATAGAATTTACAAGAAAATGAAATTCAAAGTCTAACTATTTTAACATCTTTTTCTCGCTTACAATTATTTTCTCCATTACAATCTTTCTTTCTCGTACTCAGCACGTTTGGAACGCAGTCCACCGTTTCACTAAAAGTTTTTTACGTTTTTTTAAACGTCATATAAACATTTCAAATTTAATCTAATAAAACATAAACTAAAATATAATAATGGGACGGGTGGCTTCGCCTTGGAACGAAATGAATGCGAAAAATCAATACTCAATCCCTCTCCTCGCCAGAATTCCGTCGTCAAAGTAATGCTTTATTTTTTTCATTTCTGTTACGAGGTCAGCTATTGCAATGATTTCTGCGTGGGCATTTCTGCCTGTAAGAACAAGCTCAATATGCGGCGCTTTTTTCTGCAATAGCTCAACAACCTCATAGACAGATAAATAATTGTAATGGACTGCATTGTTAATTTCGTCGAGAACAATTAAATCATACTCTTCGCTTAACAGAATTTCCTGTGCGTGCTTAAATGCTTCTCTTGCAAGTTTTTTCTGTTCGTCGTCGTTAACAAAACATTGCCTGCATTTCCCGCAGTTAATATCTTCTCTAATATAATCAAAAAACTTGGCTTTATTGTCGTCAACCCCTTTTTCTGTGCCGATTAAGCCAGTCAGCTTATACTGCTTCAGCTCTTTAATACATCGTTTGCCATACTGCCTTATTTCACTCTTTTCTTTTGGAAGAAAGTTTTTTGTCGAGATAAATTCTCCAGTATAAGCTCCGCCTTTCAGGAATTGGATTGTATAAACTCTGAGGCCTTGGCCAATTGCCCTCAATGCCAAACCCATAGCAGCAGTAGTTTTTCCTTTACCTTCACCAGTATAAACATGTATTAAGCCTAATCTTTTTTGGGTCATGTTAATTAATTTAATTAATTATATAATCAAATTTGATGTGGCTGTAAGATGTTATCTCATCTGCTGCATGCTGAAAAACTGCAGTTTGGACAAATTACACATCCTTCCTGTTTTATTAATTTTGAGCTGCATTCAGGACAGTATGTTTTATTTTTATCCGAAAGATCTGCCTCAGCTTTGATTACATCTGCGACGATATAATTAGGCGCAGAGGGATTTCGAACTTCTTTTTTCAGGTTTTTTATTTCTGCCCTTCCTTCTGATCTTAACATACTTTTACCATCATCACTACTTTTTGATTTATTAACACTGCCAATATTTAGTACCTGCTCAGACCTGCTTCCGTCTCTGTAAACAGTGACACCTTTGCAGCCGAGATTATATGCAAACAAATATACTTCTCTCACGTCTTCAATTGTTGCATGTCTTGGGAAATTTACTGTTTTTGACACCGCATTATCAATATGTTTCTGGAATGCAGCCTGCATTCTTGTATGCCATAACGGCGGGATATCATGCGCAATAACAAAAACACGCCTTATTTCTTCAGGAATCTCTTCTATCTCCTGAATGCTTCCCTGTCTGGCAATTCTTTTCATTAATTCTTCGCTGTAAAACCCTTTTTGTTTTGCAGCTTCTAAAAACACACAGTTTGTTTCAACCAGTTCTGTGTTATCCATTACATTTCGTATGTATGAAATTGCAAACAGCGGCTCAACACCGCTAGAGCAATTTGCCATAATGCTTAAAGTGCCCGTCGGCGCAATTGTTGTTGTTGTTGCATTTCTGATTGGTGCGCCGCCTTTGTAGACGCTTTTCCCAAAATTAGGGAATGATCCTCTTTTCTGCGCCAGTTCCATTGATGCTTTTTTTGATTCCTCATTAATAAATTTCATCACATTCTCTGCCAGAACAATGCCTTCTTCTGAATCATATCTTATCTTCAGTTTTAAAAGCATGTCAGCAAAACCCATTACACCCAATCCAATTTTTCTGTTTGATTTTGTTCTTGCCTCTATCTGCGGCAGCGGGAATTTATTCATATCAATTACATTATCTAAAAAATGAACGGCATTATAAACAGTAGCTCTTAATTTTTCATAATCAATCTCTGCTCTGTCGTCTGCAAAATTCTCTCTTACCGTCTTTGCAAGGTTGATGCTGCCGAGGTTGCAGGATTCATAAGGCAATAATGGTTGTTCACCGCATTGGTGTACTACTATTGAGTTACAAATCATGGAATGGGTTATTGGTTCTGTTAAATCATAAACCTCTTTTAAACCGGCATGTTCTATAGATACTACCTCGTCGACAAATTCTTGGATTCTTCTTTTTCTCATTTTGATATTATTTAAACGAAGATTTTTTCTTGTACCTATAAATCCAATCTCTTCTTCAAATTTCTCAATATTTGCTCCAAAAATCCCCAATTCATATAATATTCCATCTGAAAAGTAAGTTCTTAATTCACCATTTTTTGTCGTGTATCTAAATAAATTATATCTTTTTGGTCTTGACCTATTATATATAACACTCTTTATGCCTAAATTTAAAAGCAAAATTTGGACATCTTTTAGTAATTTTATGCTCTTAGATGTGAGTGCTATCCAATCACTCCCACTTTTTTTACTATCTCTTACAGTACCATCTGCCGTGAACAATCCTTGTAAGCATCCGACAACCGCTTCTTTTGGTGATGTGAAAATACTTTCAGGAATACATTTCTCTGCTGAATCAACTCCTTTTGCACCAAGCTGCTTAAAGAAATCTACCAAATATTTTGAATGATAAGATAAATGTATTACATTCTCATTTCTTTTAACTTCATTAATCGTTTTTCCATAAAATTTATTTAATATTGGTTTTATATAAGTTAATACTTCTAAATCATCATTACCAAAAGTAAATCCAACTCTACAATTCTTTCCTTTTTCACAAACCCAACCATCACCAATGAGTAATCCTAGTATCTGACCTAATTCTTTTGACCACGTAGATGGAAGATTCAATTTGTATTTTTTTCCATTTTCTCCAATAAATTCATTTTTCACTTCAAACTTAAGACGCTTATCTTTATTGAAAGTGGCTTTTCCTGATTGTAATAATACCTTTTTTCCTAAACAATCTTTTAATTCAACCCATCCTTCTGTTGTCATAATTTTATGTTCAGGGGTAGCAACAATTTCATATCCACATTTAGTTGTTAATTTGTAACATTCCTTTACTCCATTCTTCCATACATTAGATATGCTTCTGAAACTAATACCACTTTCCTGAATTGAGTGAGCAAGGCTTAATGTCCCATCTCGATTTACTAACTGTATTGGTATTCGATTATCAACTGCAATTTTAATATCAATACAGGAATTATTTTCAACCAATTCTTTTATCTTAATTAATCCACTTTCAGTTGAAATTAAACTATCACCAACAACACAAGGATTTGTGCTCTCAATATCGCCAATTTCCGGTGTTGGATTCTGCTTGTTCATTTTATCAATGAAAACAACACCAGGCTCACCATTCTCCCATGCTTTTGTTACAATTAATCTGAATACATCATTAGCATTCAATTTTTCTATTGGCTCAAAAGTTCTGGGATTAAGAAGCTCGTAATCCTTATTTTCTTTAACAGCTTCCATAAACTTGTCAGTAATTGCTACAGATATGTTAAAATTATTCAGCTTGTTTGTTTTTTCTTTTGCTGTTATGAACTCCAAAATATCAGGATGGTCTATTCGCAGGATGCCCATGTTGGCTCCTCTCCTTGTGCCTCCTTGTTTAATTGCTTCAGTTGCCACGTCAAAAACACTCATGAAAGAAACAGGGCCTGACGCAATGCCTTTTGTCGAGAGAACACGATCATTTCTTGGTCTTAATCTGGAAAAGCTGAATCCTGTGCCGCCTCCACTTTTGTGAATTAATGCTGTTTGTTTAACAGCTTCAAATATTTCTTCTATTGAATCGCCCACAGGAAGAACAAAGCATGCGCTTAGCTGTCCAACTTTTGTGTTAGCTCCTGTAAATGTCGGGCTGTTGGGCAGAAATTCTAAATTAGTCATCATCTCAAAAAATGTTTCTTCTGATGTTTTAATCTCATCTTCTGTTGCCCCGTATTCCCTGTCAGCTTGAGCAACATAATTTGCAACTCTTCTGAACATTTGCCTTGGTGTTTCAATTACTTTCCCTTCCTTATCTTTCATAAGATATCTTTTTTCAAGAACTTTTATTGCGTTTAATGATAATTTTACATCATCTTCTACACCAAGGGCATTTTTTATATCTCTTACTTTTTTTCTTTCTTCTCTGTAAAGAATGAACGCTTTGCTTGTTCTGGCATGTCCATTTTCTATAAGAACTTTTTCAATCGCATCCTGAACATTTTCTACTAAAGGAATATTATTAGGAAATTCTTTTTCTTTAAGATATTCATAAACTTCTTTGGCAAGCGCTTCTGACATCTTGTAATCCTTGCCGCCAACTGACTGTGCTGCCTTGAATATTGCTTTTGCAATCTTATTAACATCAAAATCAACAATAGAACCATTTCTTTTTTTTACTTTAAGAATCTCACCATTACTATCCATCTTTTCACCTCACTTTTGATGTTAACATAGATTCATTATGTTTTTGAATTGTGATTCTTCATAAGCTAAGACACAATAGGTTGTGTTCTCAGAATGAAATACCCACAAGATATCATTATTTTTTAATATTAGCTTATATTTAAAGATTTTTGTTGTTCAAAATATATGTTGTGAGTGGTTATTACTATTGAATGTAAAAATAACATTATGTTAAACAGATTTTGCACAAAATATATTAATAGTGTAAGATTTTGCAGAATGATTTGTTTAATAATTTTATATAGATTAATGAGTTTATAATATAAACAAATTAATATATATTAAATGGAATTAGTTTTCGAACAAACTAATTCCATTTGTATATACAAAAGTCCTTGTTTTTTGTTCGGAAGCTAAGGACTTTTAGTATAATATAAACAAATACCATAGTCTTAGCAAATAAATGGAGGAGATATTAATGGCAAAAAAAGAGTTAAAAGAGGAAACCGCAAAAACATCTAATTCTGAATTTACTGCAGCAAAAATAAAAAAGTTTGGTGCTGAAGCTAAGCCAGAAATCAATTCAAAAGCTGAACATGAAGCAAAAAAGATCAATCTTGAAACATATGACATAAAAGAAAATGCTCAACATCAAAAAGCTGATCCTCATGTTCATCATGAACATCATGCAGGCAGTCATCATCATGCTGAGCATGCTTCAGAACATCAAGGTGGGCATCAAGATTCCAAGATACCCATATGGACTATAATACTATCTATTGCTGCGATTATTGTAATTGCACTGTTAATAATAAATATAGGCAAAATTTTTCCCACAAAAACAGCAGAAAATGTGCTGGCAAAGGTTAACGGCGAGCAAATTAAGTTAGAAGAACTTGATGCAGAGGTTGCAAAACTGCCTGCAATTTATTCTCAAATGTCAGATAAATTAACACTGAAAAAAACAGTTTTAGAGCAGATGATTATTAAAAGACTTCTAATGCAGGAAGCAAAGAAGCTGAACATAGAAGTAAGTGATGACGAAGTTAAACAGAAAGTTAAAGAAGTTTATGAAAAGTTCAGTTTGACACAAGAGCAATTCCTGAAAAAACTTGAAGAACAGAATATTAAATATGAAGATTTGGTTAATGACTATAAAGAGCAGATGCTGCTTAACAAACTCATTGAAGCGGTTTTGGTAAAAGAAAAGCCAACAGATGCGCAGATAACAGAATTTTATGACAAAAACAAAGAAACATTAGAAACAGTAAAAGCATCACATATTTTGGTATGTTTTACAGGCGCAACAAAATGCGCTCAGAACAGGACAGAGCAGGAGGCATTGACAATAATTAATAATGTATTGTCAAAGGCAAATTCTGGAGAAGATTTTGATAAACTTGCCAAGGAATATTCTGATGATCCTACAGGTGAAACCAGCGCATCTTTAGGATGGTTTAACAAAGGCGCCATGGTTCCTGAATTTGAGAAAGTTGCTTTTGAAACAGAAGCTGGAAAGATTACTCAGCCAGTCAAAACTTCATTTGGATATCATATCATTAAAGTAGAGGAAAAAAAGACAACATTAGAAGAGCTGAAAGATGATATATCAACGCAAATAACCAATGAAGAAGTTCAGTCAAAGATTGGCATATATATTGATTCACTAAAAAAAGAATCTAAAATTGAGTATGTCACTCCATTGGATATGCTTGAGCCATTATCTGAAGATGGTAAAACAATCGATGAAACAGGCGCTCAAATAATTAATAAAGAAACTGCTGCAGGAATAACCACCTTTTCAACAACCTCAGGTGATATCTGCAAAACACCAGAAGGAAAACCAAAGGTATATCTTTTCTCAACAACATGGTGCCCGCACTGCAAATGGGTCAAAGATACATTTGATAAAGTTGCAATTGAATATGGCCAGCAGGGAAAAATTGCGCCAAATCATTGGGAAATTGACACTGGCGATGACACATTAACTTTTGAAGAAGAAAAAAGTGTTCCAGAAGAAGACATGGCAATCTTTAAGGAATTTAATCCGCAAGGCTCAATCCCTACCTTTGTATTTGGCTGCAAATATTACAGAGTAGGCAATGGATATGAACAGCAAGATGATAAAGCAGCGGAAGAAGCAGAGTTCAGGGCAGTATTTGATGAATTGGTTAAGGAATCAACATCGACGACTACACCTGCAACAGAGTAAAACCTAATTGTTGCTGTTTTTTTTTATTTTATGTACATATTCATACTTAGCACATTCTTTTTGATTTTTGTTTAGGATGTTTTGACTTTTCTTGTCCCAGCACGTATGTGGGACGCAGTCCACGTCTCATGATTATTTTTTAAAGTCTTTTTGATAGTTTTATTAGAAAAGTAAACTCGTAACAATAAAATAATTAAAATCATGAGACGGTGGCTGCGCCCAGGAACAAAATAAAAACCAAAAGTTTAATTATCACAATATTTATATATAAAAATGAATTACTAATCGTTTATGGACAATGCGCAAACAATAGACACTATTGTGAAGGATGTATCTCTTTCAAGAAAGATGTGGAATAAAGGAAGATACGCTCTTATTGCTTTAGGTGCAATGTATGCACTTAGGGCTTGACTCAAAATAAAATGCCATAATTTATAAACTCTGGATTCTATATATGTCATTTAATGAAAAAAGATGATACTGATAAACTTT
>Ga0209211_10004198_pt1 | contig 22723 bp, 24 predicted proteins | sample RifGroA2_FD_183992 | JGI IMG/M metagenome (GOLD analysis project Ga0209211, IMG submission 183992) | Groundwater microbial communities from Rifle, Colorado, USA - Groundwater A2 (SPAdes) (version 2) | ecosystem: Environmental > Aquatic > Deep subsurface > Groundwater | place: Rifle, Colorado...
GATAACCCATAAATCGGCAGGTTTTATTTTATAAAAATTAACCGCCTTACTTACCGCTTCCCCGGAGTTATTCATGAAAGTTTGGGGCTTTAGTAACACGATATCGTTCGGTTTTTCTTTTGCCAACTCATCAATAACTCGGAAGCCAACATTGTGCCGGGTTTTTTCGTATTCTTTGCCCGGATTGCCGAGCCCCGTGATTAAAATCATAATATTTTGAGGTCCGACCTCCCGAAATTTCCGCAATGTTAGGAGGTCGGACCTCCCGATATGGTGTTGATTTATTATATCATCCTGCTATAATTGAGAAAGTATTATGAGAAAGATTTTGCTTTATATTTGGGAAATTGCAAAGATCGTCATTGTCGCTTTATTGATCGTGGTGCCGATCCGCTATTTTATCTTCCAGCCGTTTTTTGTCAGGGGCCAATCAATGGAGCCTAATTTTTATAATGGCGACTATTTAATCATCGATGAATTAACTTTCCAGTTCAGGGCGCCCGAAAGAGGCGAGGTCATAGTTTTCAAGTATCCTAATGATACCACTCAGCGCTATATCAAAAGGATCGTCGGGTTGCCCGGAGAAACCGTTGCAGTCAGTTCCGGAAAAGTTTATCTCTATCAAGGCGGTTCGCCCGTAGCTTTAGATGAATCAACCTATCTTCCTCAAACCACCCAAACGCAAGGTAGCATCAAGATAACTTTGGGCAAAGACGAATATTTTGTTTTGGGAGATAATCGTTCGCTTTCGGCCGATTCTCGGGCTTGGGGCACTTTGCCCGAAAAGGATCTGATTGGTCGCGTATTCTTCAGAGCATGGCCATTTAACGTCTTAGCCAAGGTTGAAGCGCCCGCATATTAAATTTTTTAAATCATCCATTTTATGGCGACAAAAATAAGACTTCAGGCTCCCATCGGGATGCATGATATTTTGCCCGAGACTCAGCCTTTTTTTCGTAAAGTTTATGCGGTGGCTAATTCCATCGCTCAATTTTACGGTTTTAAAAAGATTGATACGCCTATCGTCGAAGATGCCGATCTTTTTTCAAAAGGCATCGGCTTGGGTACGGATATTATTGAAAAAGAGATGTACGCTTTTCGCAGCAAAGGAGGCGATTTTTTAGCCTTGCGCCCTGAGTTTACCGCAGGGATGGCGAGAGCTTATATCGAACACGGCATGGTTAATCTCCCCCAGCCCCAAAAACTTTATTCTTACGGGCCTTTATTCCGGATGGAGCGTCCGCAGGCCGGCCGTTTCCGCCAATTCCATCAGGTTGACCTTGAGGTTTTCGGCGAACAGGATTCAGTAATCGACGCCCAAATCATCCAGATTTTTTATAATATTTTAAAAGAATTAAAGTTTAAAAATTTAATTGTTGAAATTAACAGCATTGGCGACAGAAACTGCCGCCCTTATTACAAAAAAATGCTGGTTAATTATTTCCGTTCGCGGGAAAGCTCGCTTTGCTCAGATTGCCGGCGGAGATTGCGCTACAATCCCTTAAGAATCCTTGATTGTAAAGAAGAAAAGTGCCAACCGATTAAGGCTCAAGCTCCCCAATTAGTCGATCATCTTTGCGAAGAGTGCAAAACTCATTTCAAAGAAGTGCTGGAATTTTTGGATGAAGTGGAAATGCCTTACCGGCTTAATCCTTACCTGGTGAGAGGATTGGATTATTATACCAAGACCGTTTTTGAAATTTATGAGGATTCAGAAGAGGGCCAAAAGCTGGGGGCCTTGGTTGGCGGCGGAAGATTTGATAATTTGGTTAAAATGTTGGGCGGCAGGGATACGCCGGCCTGCGGCGGAGCAGCCGGAGTCGAAAGAATTGTTGCCACTCTCAAAGAAAGAATCAAGCAAGAAAATACCGCGCCCGTTTCGGTTCAGAAAGTTTTCTTGGCCCAATTAAGCGATCTGGCTAAAAGAAAGAGCTTAAGGCTTTTTGAAGAATTCAGAAAGGCCAAGATTCAAATAGCCGAATCTTTCGGCAAGGATTCTTTGAAAACTCAGTTGAGATTGGCCGATAAGATGGGCGCTGACTACGCCTTGATTCTGGGGCAAAAAGAAGCCCTGGAGGAAGCGATTATTATCAGGGATATGAAAACAGGCAGGCAGGAAACGGTGAAACTCGACAAGATTGTGAAGGAAATGGGAAAGTATTTAAAAAAGTGAAAATTATGAACGATTGCCTGTTTTGTAAAATCGTGGCTAAAGAATTGCCCAGCGCCATTATTTACGAGAATGACAATTTTTTAGTCATTAAAGATATTAAGCCTCTGGCTCCAATTCATTTATTAATTATTACTAAAAAACATATTTCATCAGTTGACCATTTGGCCATAAATGATAAAGAGTTAATAGGCGAGATGATTTTAACAGCCCAACAGGTAGCCCGAGACCAGGGATTGAGGGAAAGGGGCTATAAACTTAGTTTCAATGTGGGCAGGGGCTCAGGCCAACTCATTCCGCATCTCCATCTACATTTATTAGGAGGCTGGAAGTAAAATAAATTAAAACATTATGCATTTAGAAGTTCTAAAACAAGAAAGGGAAACATCGCAAAGCTTAGTGCGCAGGTTCGGCCGGAGAGTCCAGCAGAGCGGTCTTTTGGTGAGGGCGAGAAAATTGAGATTCAGGAAGAAGCAGAAGAGTCAAGGGGCTCAAAAGAGAGCGGCTTTGCGTCGTGAAGAGGTGAGCAAAGAATACGAAAAGTTGAAAAAATTAGGTAAATTAGAGTATGGCTCTAAAACAGCAAATCCAAGGCGATTTAACTGAGTCGGTTATGGACAAAGAGGAATTAAGGTCCTCGGTTTTGCGCTTGCTTTTAGCGGCCATCTTGAATAAAGAGAAAGAAAAGAGATATAAATTAAAAGAAGATAAAGACGTGCCATTAATTGACGAAGAAATAATTGATGTTATTTTGTCGGAAATTAAAAAAAGGAGAGAAGCCATAGAATTATATGAAAAAGGCGGAAGACATGAATTGGCTGATAAAGAAAAGAAGGAGGCGGTTATGCTGCAAAAATATTTACCCGAGCAAATGCCCGAAGAAGAGCTTGGGAAGATAGTTAAAGAGGCGATTAAAAAGGTGGGTGCAAAGGAGCAGAAAGACATGGGTAAGGTGATGCAAGAGCTGATGCCTAAGACGAAAGGCAAAGCCGACGCCTCTTTAATTTCCAAAATCGTTAAAGAACTCTTAACTCCTAAAAATGACTAAAACTAATGTATGGATTTAGTTTTTCTCCTAAAAATTCATTTGACAAGGGGGTTAAAATTCATTACATTTAAAGTATGAAAAAAATATTCCGCTACAATATTATTTTCCGACCCGAGCCAGAGGGCGGTTTTACCGTTATTGTTCCGAGTTTGCCTGGTTGTGTTACCTACGGAAAGAATCTCAGGGAAGCTAAGAGAATGGCCATTGATGCTATCGGTGGGCATATCGCCAGTTTAAGAAAGCATAAAGAAGTTATTCCTACCGATGAAGAAAATTTCTTTGCCTCTGTAGAAATCAAAAGAATACCTGTTTATGCCTAAAATTCCCGTCATCACCCCCAGAAGACTAATGAAAATATTAAGAAGTTTGGGCTTCCAGAAAGATCATATTACTGGGAGCCATTTTGTTTTCTATCACCCGCAAACCAAGAAAAGAGCGGTAGTCCCGCGCCATCTAAAAGACTTACCAAAAGGAACGTTAATGAGTATTTTAAGAGAAGTAGGCATAAGTAAGGAAGAATTTGGAAGTTTGTTATGATTGAGGTTAATAATTTGACGGCCGACAAGATAGATGAGAAGTTTTTGAAGGGGCTTGCCAGAAAGGTTTTAGAAGGAGAGAATAAGAAAGTAGAACTATCGATTGCTTTGGTGGGTCAAGACAGAATTAGAGAGTTGAATCGAAAATATAGGAAGAAGGATAAAGCAACCGATGTCCTGTCTTTTCAATATGGCGATTCTGGGGAAATCGTTCTTTGTCCTGAAATCATCGAAATCAACGCCCATCAATACCGATTTTCCTTCAAAAAAGAATTAACGAGAGTTTTAATCCACGGCATCCTGCATATTTTGGGATATAATCATCAAGAGATGAAAAAGAAACAAAATAATGGCTAAAAATCGTCTTATCACCGGCCTCGATATCGGCACGCACTCAATCAAAGCGTTGAGCGTTGGTCAAAAAAGCAATTCACAGGTTCCGGAAGTTTTGGGGCTTGTGGAGCTGCCGTCTTTCGGAGTCAGAAGAGGCGTGGTTTTTAATACCGACAGCGTTTCTGAAAAAATCGTTCAAGCTTTAAATCAGCTTCAGGAAAATATCGGCCAAAAAATTGAAGACATTTACGTTAACATCGGGGGCAGTCACATCTTTTCCGCCTTATCGCGCGGGACTATCATTGTTTCTCGGGCTGACAGAAAAATTTCAGAAGAAGACGTCAACCGGGCCGTTCAGGCGGCCAAAACGTTTCCTGTTCCTTCCAACAATGAAATTTTGGAAGTTTTTCCCAAAGAATTTGTGATCGATGGTCACGGCAAAATAAAAAATCCTTGTGAAATGGAAGGCGTAAGGTTGGAAGCAGAGGTCTTAGCTCTTTGCGCTTTTTCTCCATATAAGAGCAACTTGACTTCAGCGGTTTTAAGCGCCAATTTGCAGATTGCTGACATTATACCTTCTGCCATCGCAAGTTCCCGAGCCGTTTTAACTCCTCAACAAAAAGAGTTGGGAGTTTGCTTGCTTGATATCGGCGCTGGCACTACCGACTTTGCGGTTTTTCAAGAAGGCGACTTAGTTTACGCCTCTGTTTTTCCGGTAGGGTCGGCTCACATTACTTATGACCTGGCTGTGGGGCTCAAAGTAGACATTGAGCTCGCCGAACAAATTAAAAAAGAATTTGGCACGTGTCTTTATAAAGGCGGCGGTAAGAAGGAAAAAATTGAAACAGAAAATGGCGAGACATTAGTTTTTTCGCAAAAAGCGCTGGTCGAGATTATCGAATCCAGGATGGGCGATATTTTTGATTTAGTCCGTCAGGAATTAAAGAAAATTTCACCGTCCTGTTCCTTGCCCGCCGGAGTCGTTTTAACTGGTGGCGGGGCGAAACTCGCCAAAATCGTTGAATTCGCTAAAAAAGAATTAAAATTGCCAGTCAGGCTAGGGTTTCCGCAAAATTTGGAAGGTCTGGAGCGAGATCCGTCATTAAGTACGGTTTGCGGTTTGGTTCTAGCTGGTGCCGAAGGCGGTGGCGTTGATTCTCCTTTTTTTAGAACTGGGTTACCGGCTAAGATCAAAAAAATATTAAAGATTTTTATCCCATCATGACCAAAATAAAAGTTGTCGGTATCGGCGGAGCGGGCGGTAACGCCGTTAATCGGATGTCGAACTGCCAGATTCAAGGCGTGGAGTTGGTGGCGATTAATTGCGATGCCCAGGATTTGCAAAAAATCAAGGCTCATCAAAAATTGCGCATCGGAAAAGTTTTAACTCAAGGACTGGGGGCTGGTATGAACCCGGAATTCGGCCGCTTGAGCGCCCTGGAAAGCAAAGAAGAAATCACCCGTCTTTTGCAGGGAACCGACATGGTTTTTATCACAGCTGGACTTGGCGGCGGCACAGGCACGGGCGCGGCTCCGGTAGTGGCTGAAATCGCCAAAAGCTTAGGAGCGTTGGTGGTTGCTATAGCTACCACGCCTTTTTCTTTTGAGGGGGTTTTCCGCAACAAGTTAGCCCAAACCGGCTTAGAAATTCTTAAAGATAAAGTTGACACGCTTTTGGTTATTCCCAACGATAAGGTGCTTTTACAATCGGATAAAAAAATAACTCTGGCTTCGGCTTTTTGGGCTTGCGACGAAGTTTTGAGGCAGGCAGTGCAAAGCATTACTGATTTGATTTTATTTCCCGGCATCATTAATGTGAATTTTGCCGACATCAAAACCATTATGAAAAATTCCGGACCGGCCTTTTTCGGACAGGGGCGCGCTAAAGGCGACAGAAAAGTGGAGACAGCTGTCAATTTAGCCATGCGGTCGCCTCTTTTAGACGCTTCAATCAACGGAGCCAGGGGAATTTTATTTAATGTTTCAGGCGGCGACGATTTAAGCTTGACCGAGATTAACGAAGCGGCCAATATGATTACCAAAGACGCGGATCCCCGGGCTCGCGTGATTTTCGGAGCAGTTCACGATAAAAGACTGCCCAAAGACGAAATAAAAATAACAATTATCGCTACCGGTTTCGAGAAAAAGTAATCGGCGGGTGTGGATAAGTCAGGAATTTCAGAGTCGTTTGACAAGGTTTGACCGCGTTGTAGGGGCAAGGTAAAATGGAGTAATCATTATTAAGAATTTCTCTTTTAAGAAGAGATTTTTTCATCTCGAATGGAAAATAGAATCAAAAGAATTAAAAAAAGAGACGGGACGATTGTTGCTTTTGACCAGCAAAAAATTACTGGCGCCATTTCGAAGGCCGTGACTGCAGCTGAGCAGGGCGACGGTGAAGAATCGAAAAAACTTTCCGACAAAGTGGTGGAATTGCTGAACCGGAGATTCAAAGCGGACGAAATTCCTGAAATCGAACAAATCCAGGACATTGTTGAGGAGGTTTTGATTTCAGAGAATTTTGTTGAAACGGCCAAGGCTTACATCCTTTATCGGGAGCAAAGAAGAAAAATCAGGGAAGCGGCTGGCAGCCTCGACGATTCTTTGGAAATGATTGATAAGTACATCAAAGAACTGGATTGGCAGGTTTACGAGAATGCCAATATGGCTTATTCTTTGCAAGGACTGAACCACTACGGCGTATCGGCTTTAACGAAAAAATATTGGTTAAACAGGATTTATCCTAAAGAGGTTAGGGAAGCCTCCGAATCGGGCGATTTCCATATTCATAATCTGGATACTTTGGCGAGTTATTGCTGCGGCTGGGATCTTTACGACTTGCTGTTACGGGGCTTTGGCGGCGTGAGAGGAAAAATGGAATCAAAGCCGGCTAAGCACTTCAGGACCGCTTTGGGGCAGCTGGTTAATTTTTTTTATACTTTGCAGGGCGAGTCGGCGGGAGCCCAGGCCGTCTCAAGTTTTGATACGCTTTTAGCTCCATTTATCAGATACGATAATCTTAATTACAATCAAGTTAAGCAATCTTTGCAGGAGTTTTTGTTTAATTGTTCCATTCCGACCAGGGTCGGCTTCCAAAATCCTTTCACCAATATCACCGTGGACATCAAGCCGTCTCCGGCCTTGGCTTCGCAGCCCGTGCTGATCGGCGGCCAACCCCAAAAGGAAACCTACGGCGAATTTCAGGAGGAAATGAATATCATGAACCGCGCTTTTTACGAAGTTTTAATGGAGGGCGATGCCAAAGGGAGGCCGTTTACTTTCCCCATTCCGACGGTCAATATCACCAAAGATTTCGATTGGGACGATAAAAATCTGGATCCGATGTGGGAAGCGACCGCGAAATATGGCATCAATTATTTCAGCAACTTCATTAATTCGGACATGAAGCCGGAAGATACGAGAAGCATGTGCTGCCGATTGAAGCTCGACAACCGCGAACTTTACAAAAGAGGCGGGGGGCTTTTCGGTTCGCAGCCCTTAACCGGAAGTATCGGGGTCGTCACCGTTAATCTGCCTAGAATCGGCTACCTTTCCAAGACTAAAAAAGAATTTTTTGATAGGCTCGCCAAGATTATGGATATTGCCAAAGAATCATTGGAAATTAAAAGAAAGGCGCTCGAGAACTTCATGGAAAAAGGTCTTTATCCTTATTCAAAACATTATCTTTCGAATATTAAGCAGATGAGGAATAATTATTGGGGTAATCATTTTTCGACGATCGGGTTGGTCGGGATGAACGAAGCCTTGCAGAACTTTATGGGAGAGAATACAGGCTCCTCTAGGGGTAAAAAGTTTGCGAGCGAAGTTTTGGATTTTATGAGAAATAAACTCGTTGGATATCAGAACGAAACCGGCAATCTTTATAATTTGGAAGCAACTCCCGCCGAATCTACCGCTTACCGATTAGCCAAGAAAGACAGGGAAAAATATCCCGACATTATTACCGCTGGCCAGAATGAACCTTATTATACGAATTCCATTCATCTGCCGGTTAATTATACCGACGACATGTTTGAAGTTTTGAAGCTTCAAGACGATTTGCAAACGAAATTTACCGGCGGGACGGTCGTTCATCTTTTCTTGGGCGAGCAAATTTCCGATATCCGAACAGTCAAAGCTTTAATCAAAAAGGTTTTTGAGACTTTCCGCTTGCCTTATGTCACTCTTACCCCGACTTTCTCCATTTGTCCGACTCACGGCTATTTGTCTGGGCAACACTTTGAATGCCCTAAATGTGTTGTCAAACAGCCCTGCGAAGTTTATTCCAGGATTGTCGGCTATCTTAGATTAGTGCAACAATGGAACAAAGGGAAACAGGAAGAATTCAAAGATCGGAAGGTGCTTAATATCCCCGAGTTCGCTCAAGTAAAATGATTTTAGGCGGATTACAAAAATTAACTCTTATCGATTTTCCGGGCCGCTTGGCTTGCACGGTTTTTCTCAGCGGCTGCAATTTCAGATGCCCGTGGTGTTATTCCAAAGAGCTCGTCTTGCCTCAAAATATTGAAGTCCAGCCCAAAATCTCCGAGAAGCAATTTTTTGATTTTCTGGAAACTCGGCAAGATCTGTTGTCGGGCGTAGTGGTTTGCGGAGGCGAGCCGACAACCCAAGAAGATTTGCCGCAATTTGTTGAAAAAATCAAAAAAATGAATTTTTTAGTGAAGCTCGACACCAACGGCTCCGATCCCCGCGCTCTTCAGGAATTGTTCAAAGATCGCCTTTTAGATTACGTAGCTATGGACGTAAAACAATTTCAAAAATATAATGAGGCCACGGGCGTAAAAACAGATTTGGCTAAAATTAAAGAGAGCGTAGAGCTTATTAAAAATTCGGGCGTTGACTACGAATTCCGCACGACCGTTGTGCCGACAATTCACGCCAAAGAAGATATTATTGAAATAGCTAAGTGGCTGTCGCCGGCTAAAAGATATTATTTGCAGAATTTTCGGTCGGAAAAAACGGTAAATCCGTCCTTTGAAAATCAAAAGCCGTATTCAAACGAAGACCTTCTGGATATTCAGAAAGCGATCGCCCCGCTATTTGAAATTTGCGAGATAAGATAATGACGAAATCCCAAGTTTTTCTCTATCTCTGCCTCTCGTTTGTCGCAGGGATTTTTACTAATTCGATATTTTTATTGCCCCAGCCGTTCTTGCTGGGGATTTTAATTTTTGGAGTATTTTTAGTATCAGTTTTTTGGGGCCGCAAAAAGTTCGTTGTGGTCGGTTTTTGTCTGCTATTTCTGACCGCCGGAGCTTGGCGTTATCAGTCAGTTGTTTTGGCAATTCCGCAAATAGTCGAAAGAGACGTGAGTTTTATCGGTCAAATAGCAGCCGAACCGAAGATCGGAGAAAAAAGCACCAAATTAACAGTAAAAACAGATTCAGCGAAGGTTTTAGTGACAACCGATCGATATCCCGAATATCGGTATGGCGATAAATTAAAAATCACGGGGAGATTGGAAGCACCGCCCGTTTTTGACGAGTTTAATTACAAAGATTACCTCAAAAAAGACGGAATTTTTACAGTGATGAGCTGGCCCAAGATTGAGGTTTTAAGCTCGGGCTCAGGCAGCCCAGTAATAAAATTTTTATTGTCTTTTAAAAATAAATTCAAGGAATCGATCCGCCGGTTTATTTCTCCGCCCGAGTCCGGGATTTTGGAAGCCTTAATTTTTGGCGACGAAGGCGGTATTTCAAAAGAGTGGCGCGAGAAATTAAATTCCACCGGTACGCGCCATATTGTCGCTGTCTCCGGGATGAATATCAGCATTATTACCCTTTTGGTTTTAAATGCTTTTTTAGGTTTGGGTTTTTGGAGGAAACAAGCTTTTTATTTTTCTGCCGGATTACTTATTTTGTATATTTTGATGATCGGGGCTCCGGCCTCGGCAGTGCGGGCTGGCATCATGGGCGGCATTTTACTTTGCGCCCAGTATTTGGGCAAATTATCTTCGGCGGGGAGAGCCGTAGTTTTTGCAGCAACTGTAATGCTGTTTGTTAATCCTTTGATTTTAAGACTTGATGTAGGGTTCCAGCTTTCTTTTTTGGCAGTCTTGGGCATAATCTATCTCCAGCCGAGTATGGCTAAATGGCTAAAGCGCTTGCCCGACCCAAAGATTTTTCCCTTAAGAGCTACGTTGGCGGCAACCCTAGCCGCGCAAACTTTTACCCTGCCGGTTTTAATCTATAATTTTGGATATATCCCCATACTTTCGCCGATTGCCAATATCTTGATCGTACCCTTTTTGGCGCCGATAACCATTATTGTTTTTATTTTCGGATTAGCTGCGATGATTTTCTGGCCGCTGGGTTATGTTTTATCCTGGCCGGTTTGGCTTTCTTTAAGCTACATTACGAGCATTATTGATATATTTTCAAAATTCCCTAAAATTTGGTAAGATGAAATAATTATATGAAAAAAACAGCGTGGGTCATTGCCGTAGATATGGGTTATGGTCATCAAAGAACAGCTTATCCCTTAAGGCATTTGGCTGTTGGCGAAAAAGTTATCAACGCCAATAATTACGAAGGAATTTCCGAGGAAGATAGAATCGCTTGGAAAAGAGCCAAAGATGGCTACGAGTTCGTTTCCGCATTTACCAGAACGCCCATTATCGGGCCGTTAGTCTTCGGACTTTTTAATAAAATTCAAAGAATTTTGAATTTTTATCCGAAGCGCGATTTATCAAAGCCCAATTTTCAATTAAAGCAAACGCTTGCGCCGATCAATAAGGGTTGGGGAGAGCATTTAATTAAAACCCTTCAACTACGTTCAGGGAAGAAGCCCTTGCCCATTATCGCCACTTTTTTTACCGCAGTTTTCATGGCCGAGCACTTTAAATATCCGGGCGAAATATATTGCGTTGTTTGCGATACCGATATTTCCAGAACTTGGGCGCCTTTAAATCCTAAAAAAAGCAGAATAAAATATTTTGCTCCTACCGAAAGAGTGGCGGAGCGCTTAAAACTTTATGGCGTTAAGTCTAAAAATATTTTTTTAACCGGTTATCCTTTGCCCGAAGAAAATATCGGCTCTCAAAAAATGGATGTGCTTAAAGCTGATTTAAAGAATCGATTAGTGAACCTCGATCCTAGCAAGAATTATTTTAAAAATTATAAAGAACTGATTAATTTAAAATTGGGCCGGCTCCCCCAGAAGTCAAATCATCCTTTAACTTTAATGTTTGCTGTCGGCGGGGCTGGAGCGCAAAAAGATCTCGGCGTTAAGATAGTCAAAAATTTGACTCGGGAAATCAAAACTGGCAAAATCAAAGTCATTCTGGTGGCCGGCGTCAGGCCGAAAATCAAAGATTATTTTCTGGAGAATACGAAGAGGCTGGATGTGGAGATTATCTTTGACGACACGATGGAAGGGTATTTCCAGAAATTCAACCAGGCGCTTCGGAGGGCCGATATTTTATGGACCAAGCCCTCGGAGCTTTCTTTTTATGCGGCTTTGGGGATACCCATTATTATTGCTCCGCCGATTGGCTCGCAGGAAGACTTTAACCAGCGCTGGCTTTTAAATTCAGGTTTCGGTCTTCTGCAAAAAGATGTTAATTATATCAATGAATGGCTTTTCGATTGGCTGAACCGGGGCTTCTTGGCCGAAGCTGCGATGCAGGGCTTTGTTGAGGGAGAAAAAATGGGCACATTTAACATCAAAAAAATATGCTTTGGTTGATTGCCGCCGTTTCTGCTTATTTAATTTTGGCGGTTGTTTCCCTGACCGATAAATGGCTTTTGGTCGGCCCCATTCCCAGCCCCAAAACCTATATTTTTTACATAGGAACGCTCCAGATTTTTGCCTTGTTTCTCATTCCCCTTACCGGTTTTGTGATTCCCGGTCCTTTTCAGATTTTTTTAGCCCTGGCTTCGGGAGCTCTTTTTGTTTTTGGTCTTTATTGGTTTTTCAAGGGACTGCATCTTTTTGAACCTTCAAGGATCGTGCCGGCCGTGGGCGGCCTGGTACCCATTTTCAGCTTTTTATTTATTTTTATTTTTTCTGGCGGTCAGGAGGCCATAGCCCTTAAAGATTTTCTGGCGTTCCTGCTGCTGGTGGCTGGTTCGGTCCTGCTTACCTGGGAGCGATCCCAGAAATTGTCCTGGGCCAGCATAAAAATATCCCTGATAGCGGCCGTTCTTATTGCGCTTTCTTTTGTTTCGGCAAAATACGTTTATTTGGAGCAGACATTTTGGTCGGGTTTTATTTGGATAAAGGCGGGAAGTTTTCTGGCCAGCATGTTTTTTCTTTTTCTTTTTGGGAAAGAAATTTTAGCCGAGGTCTTTAAGAAAAAAGAAGCCGTCGCTCGCAAAAAAACAACAGTCGTATTTCTTCTCAATCAGGGGGCGGGGGCCGGCGGAAATATTCTACAAAATTGGGCGATTGCCTTGGCTCCCCTGGCCTATGTCGCCTTTATTAATGCTCTGCAGGGGGTGCAATACGCCTTTTTGCTGATTTTAACTATCTTTTTTTCCCTGAAGCTCCCAAGGCTCTTTAAAGAAGAAATTTCAAGAGAAATAATCTTCCAAAAAGTTATCGCTATCTTGATTATCGGCGGCGGATTGGCAATTTTAGCCCTCAATCTTTAAATGAAAAAAAATATAAAGAAAATTTTACTCGGACTGGCCGTTTTATTCTTGATTCTCGTCGGTTATTTTTTCATTGGATCGGCGCCCAGGGCAGAAAAAATCGCCTGGGGAGTTAATTTTTCCCAGCGGCACGCCGAATATCTGGGCTTGGATTGGCAAAAAACTTATCTGGCTCTGATTGACGACTTAGGAGCAAAAAAGATAAAAATAACCAGCCAATGGGATTTAATTGAACCCCAGGAAAGGAAATATAATTTTAACGATCTGGATTGGCAAATTAGGATAGCTGAAGAAAAAGGGGCGTCCGTTTTTTTAGTGATGGGGATAAAGACCGGCCGCTGGCCGGAGTGCCGCATTCCTGATTGGGCCCAAGGCTTGAAAAAATCGGAGCAGCAGGAAAAAGTTCTTAATCTTCTCAAAGAAATCGTTTTGCGGTACCGTGATTCGGAAAATATTTGGGCTTGGCAGGTGGAAAACGAACCCTTCTTTCCTTTTGGGGAATGCCCTTGGACCGATAAAGAGTTCTTGAAAAAAGAAATAGCTTTGGTAAAATCTTTAGACGCGCAAAGGCCCATCGTCATATCTGATACTGGCGAGTTTTCTTTTTGGATTACCGCGGCCAAACTTGGAGACATTGTGAGCACTACGCTGCATCGCAGGGTTTGGTTTAAAGAAATCCGGACCTATTTTGCTTATCCCCTAAAGCCTGTTTTTTACTGGAGAAAATCCCAAATTATCAAGAATTTTTTCAACAAGGAAGTAATTGGAGGGGAGCTGCAGTCAGAACCCTGGTGCGAGCAGGGGATTCGTGATTGTTCCCTCGAAGAGCAGGGGAAAACGATGAATCTACAGTTTTTCCAAGAAAATATTGAATTTGCCAGAAGCACAGGCCTTGATACGTTTTATCTATGGGGCGCGGAATGGTGGTATTGGCTGAAAGAGACAAAAGCTAACCCCGAAATTTGGAACGAAGCAAAAAAATTATTTAAATAAAGCTTTATGAATTTTGATTTAATTGCTCAAATATTATTTCTTTGCTTTTTCTCTTTGGTTTTAGCGTCCCTAGAAACGCAAATAGAGGGGGGCTTCGGCTGGGCGGCCAAATTGCCAACCTGGCGGCCGCGGCCGGAGGCGTGGTACGCCCGTTTTTACCGAAAGATCATGTCGGGAAGAGAGCTTACTCTCTATCACGTGTTGATTTTTAACTTGGTTCTGTTATTTTTCCATTATCCCTATTTTGCCGGCCAGAATTGGAATTGGTCTTCTGAACTAACTACTATTTCTCTGTTTTTCTTAGTAATTGTTGTTTGGGATTTTTTATGGTTCGTGGTTAACCCGCGGTATGACTTTCGTGATTTTTGGGCAGAAAAAGTCTGGTGGCACAAAAAATGGTTTTTGCATTTGCCGATTGATTATTGGTTTGCCTTTCTTATATCCGCCCTGTTTTACATCAAGTTTTCAATCAGCGCGACATTATTGAAAGAATGGCTCGTAATTTTTGTTTTATTTTTGTTTTTTACCCTGGCGACGGGTTTATTCGCTGATGCTGCCGGTATTTTTAGAATAAAGAAAAACATCGATAAGTAATTATTGATGAATCCTGACGACAAGTACTATCTTAAAGTCGGCCGAGCCGCGGATCTAAAAGACCCGAAAGAAAGATTTATTTACCGGTTTCTAGAAATTTTACCGGGAACTTTAGTTTGGACAACCTTAATGGGCATGTTCCTTTTTTCTTGGTTAAAGCCCGTTTGGGTAGCCTATTTCATTATGGTTTTCAGTGTTTATTGGGTCTTAAGGACATTCCATTTTACCCTGCACGTTATTCCCGCGTACTATAAAATGAGCGCTAATCTAAGAATAAACTGGATCGAAAAATTAGATGAGTTGGCGAAGGGCGATCCGGGCAAGGATTGGCACAAAATATATCATTTGATCATTTTTCCCATGTATAAGGAGGGTTTGGGGTTGGTCCGAGAATCTTTCAGGGCGTTGCTTGAGTCAGATTATCCCAAGGAGAGAATGATCGTGGTTTTAGCCACCGAAAAAAGGGCGGGAGAATCCGCCAAAGAAGTGGCCGAGGCCATTTCAAAAGAATACGGCAATAAGTTTTTTAAATTTTTAGTTACAGAGCACCCCAAAGACATTAGCGGGGAGATTGCCGGCAAAGGCTCGAATGAAAGCTGGGCCGGGAATAGAGCCAAAGAAGAGGTCATTGATCCGTTGGGAATATCGTACGAAAACATTATTGTTTCTTCTTTCGATGTCGACGCTCAAGTTTACCCGAAATATTTTTCCTGTCTTGCCTATTACTATTTAACAAGTCCCAATCACTTAAGATCCAGCTTCCAGCCGATTCCTCTTTACTTTAATAATTTCTACGAAGCGCCGTTTTTTTCCCGGGTCGTTTCTTCTTCTAATGTTTTTTGGCAAATGATGCAGCAGCAGCGTCCGGAGAAAATTACCACCTATTCTTCTCACTCCATGGGCTTTAAAACATTGGCGGAGATGGATTTTTGGCAGACTAACGTAGTTTCAGAAGACGCGGGAGTGTTTTGGAAGGCGTTTTTATTTTATGAAGGCGACTATCAAATAATTCCCATTCATTACCCCGTTTCTATGGACTCTTGCGTCGGAGGAAGCATCTGGCAAACTATCGTCAACCAATACAAACAGCAGCGGAGATGGGCCTGGGGGTCGGAGGGCATTTCCTATCTTATCTTCGGATTTCTTAAGAACAAAAAAATACCTTTCCATAAAAAATTTAATTATGCTTTCCTGATGATCGAATCTTTTTGGGCTTGGGGAACCAACGCCCTGCTTCTCCTGTTTTTAGGGTGGCTGCCTCTTTGGCTGGGGGGCCTGGAATTCAATAACACGCTTTTGTCTTATAATCTTCCCCAGGCAGTCCAAGGACTGATGACTATAGCTTTGTCCGGAATTTTGGTGTGTGTTTTCGTCGGCACTCTTTTGCTTCGTTTCAATCTTCATGCCCCGGACAAGCGTAAGAATCTATTGATGATCTCCCAGTGGATTTTCCTGCCTTTTTCTCTGATAATTTTCGGATCCATTCCCGCCATTGAGGCCCAAACCAGGCTGATGCTGGGCAAATATATGGGTTTTTGGGTTACCGATAAGGTAAGGCATCAAAAACCTTGATATTTAGAGCAAATCCGACTATAATACAAGATACTTATGCCTAAGACTTATTTAGATTATGCGGCGACAACGCCTTGCGACCCGAAAGTTACGAGGGCGATGTCGGTCTTTCTCAAAAAAGATTTTGGCAATCCGTCTTCTATCCATAATTTTGGCCAAAAAGCGAGCATGGCTATTGGCGGCGCCCGTCAAAGCGTGGCCGAATTTTTGGGTTGCGAATCCGAAGAAATAGTTTTTACGGGATCGGCTACCGAAGCTGATAATCTCGCAATTTTTGGGACGGTTAAAGCGTCGAAGATTACCAAGCCCCATATCATCACTTCGCAAATTGAGCATCCGGCTGTTTTGGAATCTTGCCGCGAATTGGAAAAACAGGGGGCCGAAATTACTTATCTGCCCGTTAACAAAGACGGCGTTGTTGAAATCGCCGAGCTTAAAAAAGCATTGAGGCCGAATACTCTCCTGGTCTCGATTATATATGCCAACAATGAGGTCGGCACTATTCAGCCGATTGCCGAGATTGGCGAGCTGATTGGACATGCGATGTCCAGTGGACATCGCATGTCCAAAATCTATTTTCACACTGATGCGGTTCAGGCGGCGAATTTCTTAGACTGCGATGTTAAAAAGTTGGGAGTCGATCTTTTAACTTTGAGCGCCCATAAAATTTACGGGCCTAAGGGAATCGGCGCTCTTTATGTTAAAAAAGGTACGCCGATTGCTCCTGTGATTTACGGCGGAGGGCACGAAAGAGGTTTAAGGTCGGGAACGGAAAATGTGGCTGGCATCGTTGGCTTGGGCCAGGCCATTAAAGAAATTCAAAATCCAAAATTAAAAATTCAGAACATTAAGATCAGGCAATTCAGAGATAAGCTGATCAAAACCATTTTGAAAATTATTCCGGGCTCCAGATTAAACGGCTCTTTAACCCAGAGATTAGCCAATAATGTTAATATTAGTTTTGACGGGGCTGAAGGCGAAGCGATTATCGTGATGCTCGACCAAAAAGGCATCGCCGCTTCTACCGGATCAGCCTGTTCTTCGGGCAGCTTAGAGCCGTCGCATGTGCTTTTGGCCATGGGTCTTTCGGAAGAGCAGGCTCACGGTTCTTTAAGATTGACCTTAGGCAAATTGACGACCCAGCAAGATATCGAAAAGGTATTTAAGGTTTTACCGACGGTCATTCAGAGGTTAAGAAAGATTTCCGGTTATCATTCGTAATATTATGGAACAGCCTTATTATACAAAAAAAATACTCGAACGGTTTATTCATCCGAGAAATCTCGGTAAAATTAAAGATGCGGATGGTATCGGCGACACGCAGAACCTGCGTTGCGGCGATTTGATGAATCTTTACATTAAGGTGGCAAAGCAGGACGGCCGGGAGATAATCAAAGACGCCAAATTTGAGACAATAGGCTGCGGCCACGCGATTGCCATTTCAGACATGATTTGCGATTTAGTTAAGGGCAAAACATTTGAAGAAGCCCAAAAAGTCGGCTTTGAAACAATCGTTAAAGAAATCGGTCCGATTCCGCCGGTCAAAATGCATTGCGCCAAACTGGCTCAAGCGGCTTTGAAGGCGGCGATCGATGATTATCTCAAAAAATCAAAAAAGTAAATTTTATGTCGCTTTACGATTTGCCGCCATTTAATTTTAAATGGACAAATTCTTTCAAACCGAAGCCGATAATTATAACTATTTTACTTGCTTCTTTTTTCGGATTTTTAGCCGGGGCTTTTTCCGGTTCGCTTTTCTATTTTGAGCTTAAGAGTTATCTTTCGAATGTGCCCGGCCTGGAGAAGATAATCGAGAAACAATATGTTCCCCAAACAACCCAAGAAGAAGCTATTATTAAGGCGGTCAATGATGTTTCGCCGGCTGTTGTTAATATCGTCATTTCTAAGGACTTGCCGGTTTATGAGCAATATTACCTCAATCCTTTTTCTTATCAATATCGCCAAAAAGGGACTCAAAGACAGGATATCGGCTCAGGCACCGGTTTTATCGTTTCTGGAGACGGCACGGTTTTAACCAACAAGCACGTGGTTTTGGACGAGGCGGCCGACTACACGGTTTTTACCAACGACGGGCGGAAATTTTCAGCGAAAGTTTTAGCCAGAGATCCTTTGCAGGATTTAGCTGTTTTAAAAATTGAAACCGAAAAAACTATTGATGCTAACGGCGCTTTGGCTCAAAAAGATTTCCCGACAGTGAAATTGGGCGATTCCGATAAATTGCAGATCGGCCAAACGGTTATTGCTATCGGCAATGCTTTGGGAGAGTTTAGAAATACCGTGTCCGTAGGCGTAGTTTCGGGATTGGGGCGGACAATTACCGCCTCCTCCGGTGATTTCGTGGAAACGATCGAAGACGTTATCCAGACCGATGCCGCCATTAATAAGGGAAATTCCGGGGGACCGTTATTAAATTTGAAGGGAGAGGTGATTGGCATTAATACCGCAACCGTGCTTGACGCTCAAAGCATCGGCTTCGCCATTCCGGTCAATAAAGCCAAGAGAGATATTGATCAGGTTAATTTTTCGGGCAAGATAGTTTATCCGTACCTCGGCGTTTATTACGCTTTGATTACTGCTAATCTCCAAGAAAAATTCGACTTGCCGGTTGATTACGGCGCTTGGGTGGGAAGGAACGCTTCCGGAGACAAAACCGATGGGGCCGTAGCTCCAGGCAGCGCAGCTCAAACCGCCGGCCTTGAAAGAGACGATCTTATTTTAGAGATTAACGGCGAAAAAATTAACGCGGACAATTCCCTATCCAAGCTTCTCCAGAAATACCATCCCGGCGATAAGGTCACTTTGAAGATTATGCGCGACAAAACAGAAATGACGCTTGAAGCTACCTTGGGTTCACGCGAAGAATAATTGTTCGAGGCTCCACTCCGAACAACCTCAATGTTGGATTTCGTAAATCCAACAATTTAAATTAGGAGAGTGGCCGCAAGGTATTGAACCACGACATTTTCTTGATTACTTTGGAATTTTGTGGTAGGATATAAATATGGACTACAATAATAAACAACTAAAAACTGTTTCAGTGCCTCAAAGAGTTTTTGAGTCATTTATTGATGCTTATCAGAGAATGGAGAAATTCAGTGACGAATTTGAGGATTTTATATTGGTTCACAATAAGAAGTTTATTAGCAAGATGAAAAAAGCCAGAAAGGAACATTTAGGGAGAAAATTACGAGGGCTAAAACTTCTCAAACAGGAATTGAAATAAAGATTAAAGATTCAATTCCTGTTTTTTATGTATCAAATAAGAACTACTCCGACTTTTGATAAAGATATCAGAAAATTGGATCGTCAAGTTGCCAAAAGAATAATTAAAAAGATAGAATGGTTAGCAAGTCAGTCGACAATTCCCAATTTGCCAGTTAAATATCTGTCTAAAGATTTGGAAGGATTGCAAAAATACAGGGCTGGCGATTGGCGAGTTTTATTTTGGGCAGATTCTAAAAAGAAAGAAGTTATTCTTTATGGAGCAGAACACCGAAAATCAATTTACAAAAGATTTTAAAAGCGGTTCTCAGGAGCCGTTTTTTTGTTTGGCTTGATTTTTTTGCGGGGATATTATAGACTACTTAGAATTATTCAGGTAAAGATAATAAAGAAAGCTTCGGGAAACCCCGAAGCTTTTTGTTTTCTTGATAAGTTTGAAATTTTATGATAAAAATTAATATGATGAATGGTAATTTCACCAATAAGGCCCAAGAGGCCATACTTTCGGCCCAGGATACGGCCAGAAGCCTGGGTCAGCAGCAAATTGATGCCTTGCATCTGCTTTTAGCTTTGGTTTCGCAAGAAGGGAGCGTGGTTTTGACTTTGCTCCAAAAAATCGGCGTGGATTTGGAAACCTTGAAGAAAAAAACTAAAGCTGCTTTGGATAAAATTCCGATCATTGCTTCTCCTCAAGCTTTCGGCCAGTTTTATTTGACCCAAGACATGGCTAAGATTTTAGACCGGGCACGCCAAGAGTCGGTCAAAATGAGCGATGAATTTATTTCCGTGGAGCATTTATTTTTGGCGTTGCTCGATACTCAAACTAAAGCCAAAGAAATTTTAGACAAAGCCGCTTTTTTGCAATCAGTCGAGGGTACGAACTTAGAGTTCGGCAAATTGAATTACGCCGATACTTTGAAAGAGTTGGCTCAAATCAGGGGTGGCACCAGGATTACCGATCCTGAACCCGAGTCGAAATACCAGGTGATCGAAAAGTATGCCAGAAATTTAACGCAGCTTGCAAGATCGGGCAAACTCGATCCGGTTATCGGCCGAGAAAATGAAATTCGCCGACTGATGCAGGTTTTGTCGAGGCGCACCAAAAACAATCCGGTGTTGATCGGTGAAGCAGGCGTGGGCAAAACCGCTGTCGTTGAGGGATTGGCTCAAAGAATTATCAAGAAAGATGTGCCCGAAAGCTTAAAAGATAAAGAAATTATTGCCATTGATTTAGGGGCGATCGTGGCCGGCACAAGATACCGGGGGGAATTTGAGGACAGAATCAAGGCTTTGCTGAAAGAAGTTAACCGGGCTGGCGGCCGTTATATTTTATTTATTGATGAGCTTCATACCTTAGTGGGAGCGGGCGCGGCCGAAGGAGCCATCGACGCTTCCAATCTTTTAAAGCCGGCTTTAGCCAGAGGGGAGCTGAAAGCCATCGGCGCGACAACGCTGAAGGAATATCAAAAATATATTGAGCGGGACGCAGCTCTGGAAAGAAGATTTCAGCCGATCTATGTTCAAGAGCCCTCGATTGAAGACACGATCGCGGTTTTGCGGGGCATTAAAGAAAAATACGAAGTCCATCACGGCGTTAAAATTAAAGATTCGGCGCTGGTCGCCGCGGCCGAGCTTTCGGCGCGCTACATCACCGACCGGTTTTTGCCGGACAAAGCCGTGGACTTAATGGATGAAGCGACGGCCGCTTTGCGATTGGAAATCGAATCGCAGCCCGCGGAACTTGACCAATTGAATCAGGAAATCCAGAAGATGGAAATTGAAAAAGAATCTTTGAAGAACGAAAAAAGCGTTTCGGGCAAGAAAAAAACAGCCGGTCTTAGTCGGGGATTAGCTGATTTGAAAGAAAAAGCCAAGACTCTTGAGCTCCAATGGAAAACCGAAAGAGATTTAATTCAAAGCGTTCGGGGTATGAGAAAAGAAATCGATGATTTGAATTTCCACACTGAAGTCGCCCAAAGAGAAGCTGATTTGCAGAAAGTGGCTGAAATCAAATACGGCAAAATCCCCAACCTTTTAAAAGAAATCCAGAAGAAAGAAAAAGAATTGATTCGTTTCCAGAAAAAGAACCGCCTTTTAAAGGAAGATGTGGGCGAAGAGGATGTGGCCCAGGTTGTTTCCCGCTGGACCGGCATTCCGGTAACGCGTTTAATCGAAGCCGAAGCGAAAAAACTGGAAAATATGGAAGATCTTCTGACAAAAAGAGTCATTGGTCAGCAAGAAGCCATTTCCGCGGTTTCTCGGGCTATCAGGAGGTCTCGGGCCGGGATCGCGGAAGAATCAAGGCCCATGGGCTCTTTCATGTTCTTAGGGCCGACAGGAGTCGGCAAGACCGAAACAGCCAGAGCCTTGGCCGAGTTTCTCTTCAACGATCCGGCGGCCTTGGTCAGATTAGATATGTCAGAATATATGGAGAAGCACACGGTCAGCAGAATGATCGGCAGCCCCCCGGGCTACGTCGGCTACGAAGAAGGCGGGCAATTAACCGACAAGATCCGCCGCCGGCCATACTCCGTTGTTTTGCTGGATGAAGTGGAAAAAGCCCATCCCGAAGTTTTTAATATTCTTTTACAGATTTTGGAAGACGGCCGTTTAACTGATGCCAAAGGCCGGGTTGCTTCTTTCAGGAATACTATTTTAATTATGACTTCCAACATCGGTTCCGAACATATCGCCCGAATGGGCGCTCTGGGATTTTTGGGCAACGGTGAGGCGGGTGAGAATGAAAACCTGAAAGAAAAAGTTATGGAAGCTTTGCGGTCAAACTTCAGGCCGGAATTTTTGAATCGCATCGATGAGGTTGTCGTTTTCAATCATCTCGGCAAAACGGAAATTAAAAAGATCGTGGAATTGGAGATTCAGAAAGTCGTTATGCGCCTAAAGCAAAAGAATATTGAAATAAAGATAACTCAAGTCGCCAAAGATTTATTGGCCGAACAGGGCTTTGATGCCAATTTGGGAGCCCGTCCCTTAAAGCGGGTGATTCAGAAGCTGGTGCTTGATCCTTTGGCGATTAAAATCGTTTCGGGTGAAATCAAAAACAAAGACGAAATTATTATTGATGCCCAGGACTCCCAGATAATTTTTAGGAGTCCTCAAGATCTTATCGTTAAAAAAGAATGGCCGCAAAAAGTCTCTTCCAAATCATAGCGATTTTTATCATCGGCATGGCCGGCGGCATTTTTGCTGATCAAATTTTGTGGCCTTACTTTATTGAAAGGCCGCTTTTTGCGCAGTATAAGCTGGAGCAGAGTCCGACCTATATTACCCAAAAGCAGGAATTAACTATGTATGTCCAGGAAAATACGGCTGTCAGAGAGTCGGTTCAGGACGTTTTACCGGCGGTGGTTGGAGTTAAGACCAAAACTCTGTCGGGTGAAGTTTTAGAGGGCTCGGGTTTGGTTTTGACTTCCGACGGCCTGATTGTTACCTTGGCTAATTTAGTGCCTAAAGGTTCGGAATTCTCCTTTTTTGTCGACGGTAAATGGCCGGCTTTTCAGATATTAAAAAGGGATTTAGGAAATAATCTGGCTTTAATCAAGTTGGAAAAAGGCGGTTTGAAAAGCCGTGGGTTTGTCGATCTCGCAAAAATTAAACTGGC
>Ga0209211_10004199_pt1 | contig 22722 bp, 34 predicted proteins | sample RifGroA2_FD_183992 | JGI IMG/M metagenome (GOLD analysis project Ga0209211, IMG submission 183992) | Groundwater microbial communities from Rifle, Colorado, USA - Groundwater A2 (SPAdes) (version 2) | ecosystem: Environmental > Aquatic > Deep subsurface > Groundwater | place: Rifle, Colorado...
ATTGGAAAAAATAGAGGAAGAAGAGAAAGCGCTCTCAAAGGCAATAGCCGCAATTTCAGGCACCGGATACTTTGTTCCGGAAGAGTTTGACATGGTGCTAAACCTGGACAGGCTGGATGAGGAAGCTACTATAGCATTGGTTGAAAAGTTTTTGGAGAAAATAAAAAAATAAGGTGCAAAAAATGGCTTTGATCGAGATCGGAAGAGTGTGCGTTAAAAGAGCAGGCAAGAATGCCGGAGAGAAAGTAATAGTAGTGGATTTTGGAGAGAAAGGAATGCCAATAATCGAAGGCGAGAGAGTGAAAAGGAAAAAATGCAATCCCTCGCACTTGTTTCCAACAGCGTTCAAGGCAGAGCTGAAGAAAGGAGCAGCAAGGGAAGAGGTAATAAAAGCTTTGAAGGAAGGAATATAAATGCAAGAGCAGAAAGAGCTAAGGCTTATTGTAAGGATAATGAACAAGGACTTGGACGGCAATCTTCCAATATACAGGGCCTTGATGAAAATCAAAGGCCTGGGGCACAGGATGAGCCGCATAATGGCTTATGAGTTTGAAAAAAACTGCAAAATCCCTTACGACCAGGCATTAGGAAGCATTCCTGAAGAGATGGACGAAAAGCTCGAGGAAATAGTCTCAAACCCTGAAAAGTTCAACATACCATCCTGGCTTTACAACAGGAGAAAAGACTACGAGACAGGCAAGAACATGCACCAGGTAATGGTAGACCTGGACTTCAGCATCAGGAAAGACATTGAAAGAATGAAAAAAATAAAAGCTTACAAGGGAGTAAGGCACATGTACGGCTTGCCTGTAAGAGGTCAAAGGACAAGAAGCAGCTTCAGGAAGCGTGGAGCAACGGTCGGAGTAGTAAAGAAAGAGGCAAAAGCCGCAGCAGCAGGGCCTGCAAAGGCAGAAGCAAAAGGGGAAAGCAAGGAAAAGAAAAAATAAGGTGAACTAATGGGCGACCCGAAAAAAAAGAGGAAAAAGTTCGAAAAGCCAAGGAAGGTCTGGGATGCTGAAAGGCTTGAGACAGACAGGAAACTCCTGGAAAAATACGGGCTGAAAAACATGCGAGAGCTCTGGAGGGCAAGGACGATGCTGCGCCTGAAAAGGCAGAACGCAAGGAAAATGCTCGCTCTTCCAATACAAAAAAGGGAAAGGCTGGAAAAAGAGCTTATAGGGAGCCTTGCAAGGATTGGATTGCTCAAGGAAAATGCAGGAATTGACGACGTTTTAAGCTTAGAGGTTGAAGCGCTTTTGGAAAGAAGACTGCAGACAATAGTGCTGAGGAAAAACCTTGCGCTGACTCCAAAACAGGCAAGGCAGTTCATAACGCACGGAAAAATAGCAGTTGGGGGAAAAAAAGTCACTATTCCAAGCTTTCTGGTAAGCACAGGGCTTGAAGCAAGCGTGGGCTATTTCAAAGAGCCAATGAAAATCGCGATTGAAGAAAAGCCAAAACAGAAAAGCACTAAGGAAGAGTTTGAGGAAGCAAAGCCTTCTGAAGATTTGGAAAATCCAGAAAGCCAGGAAGAGGCCAAAGAAATCATTGAAGAGAAAGAAGGTGAAAAATGATGGCTCTAGGAAAGACAGGAATAATACACATTTATGCCTCACACAACGACACTATAATACTGCTCACAGACATTACAGGAGCTGAAACACTAGCAAAATGCTCCGGAGGAATGGTAGTGAAAGCACAGCACAAAGAATCCTCGCCTTACGCTGCAATGAAAGTTGCTGAAACAGTAGCGCAAAAAGCAAGAGAGAAAGGCATTACAGAAGTGGAAGTAAGAGTAAGAGGCCAAGGAGGCCTAAGGTCAAAAAGCCCAGGCCAGGGGGCAGAGGCAGCGATTAGAATGCTTACAAGAATGGGAGTCAGGATTAAAACAATCAATAACGTAACTCCAATTCCCCACGACGGATGCAGGAAGAAAAAGCGCGACAGAGGAAAAAAACATTAAAAAAGGTGAAAAAAAAGTGGTTTTTGAAATCAAAGTGCTTGAAAGGAAAGCAAACACGCTGAACATTCTAATAAAAGGCGCGTCTACGGAATTAATGAACGCCTTGAGAAGGGCGATACTTACAGAAGTTCCAACACTCGCAATAGAAGAAGTGACCTTTTTCGACAATAATTCAGTGGTTTTTGACGAAATGCTCGCGCACAGGCTTGCGCTATTGCCTATAAAAACAAGCCTTAAAACACTCAAAAAAGGAGAAAGCGTAAAACTCTGGATTGAGAAAGAAGGGCCAGGAACAGCTTACAGCAAGGACATAAAAAGCTCAGACCCGGATATTGAAATAATAGGAAAAAAAATACCGCTTACAAAGCTTGCAAAAGGCCAAAAAATAAAAGCCGAAATGCTAGCTGTCCTGAATTCAGGAAAAGAGCACGCAAAATGGCAGCCTGCAATAGTAGGCTACAGGCAAGTGAACAAAATCACAATAAACGGCGAATGCGACTTGTGCGAAGCCTGCATCAAAGAATGCCCGAAAAACATCCTGGAAGCAAAAGGCAAGAAAATCGTGCTTACGGACGCTCTGGAATGCGATGCGTGCAACGCCTGCAGGAACAACTGCGAGAAAGGCTTAATCAGCATAGTGCCTGAAGAAGGCAGCTTTGTGCTGTTCCTTGAAACCCACGGGCAGCTGGAAAACGAGGAAATACTTTACAGCGCGATAGAAGCGCTTTCCAAGAAAACAACAGAGTTCAAAAAGGAAATAAGCAGCTTAAAGGAGTGATTTTTCAAAAAAAAGCAGGAATGTTATAAAAAAAGCATTGGAAAACAATTATTAGCGACTGCAGGGGTTTCCGAGCGGTCAAAGGGGCAGGAGAATTTTTTGCAAAAAAAATCTGCCAGACTTAAGCCCTTAGCGGAACTGGGATGAAATCCTGTGGCTTAGTGCCTTCAAGGGTTCAAATCCCTTCCCCTGCAAAAGCCTTTCCAAGGAAAAGGCTTGCGAAAAGCAGCTTTGCTCCGCAAAGCGTTTGAAAAAAAAGCTTGGCAAAAAAGCAGTCCCTTCGGAAATTTGTTTCCTGCAAAGCAAAAAAAACCTGCTTTTTAACTCGCGTTTTAAAAAGAACGGTGAAAAAATGGCAAAGAAAGGAAGCACAAAACAAAGCACCAACTTGCTAATCACAGCCCTGTACAGAAAGGCTGCAAAGGAAAAACAAGGACTGTGGAAGGCGGTTGCGGAAAAGCTTGAAAAGCCCAGAAGGCAGAGGATTGAAGTGAATGTTTCAAAGCTGGATTTTTTCAGCAAAAAGTTTGCGGGCAAGACATTCATAGTGCCAGGAAAAGTTTTAGGCAATGAAAAGATTGAAAATAAAATCAACGCAATAGCCTTGAGCTATAGTGAAGGAGCGAAAAAGGCGATAACTGAAAAGAAAGGAACTGCGGAGCTTTTGAAAAACTCCCTGGGCAGGAAATTCAAGCCTTCAGAAATAATTATTACCGCATGAAAAGTGATGAGAATGGCAAAGATAGTGAATGCAGAAGGCCTGGTGCTTGGCAGGATGGCTACTGTAGTGGCAAAACACCTGCTTCAAGGGGAAAAAGTGGAAATCGTGAACGCAGAAAAAGCTATAATAAGCGGCAGCAGGGAATTCCTTGCTGAAAAACTCAGGACAAAGATTGAAAGAGGCCCTAAAGGCAATCCAAGAAAAGGCCCTAAAGACTCAAGAATGCCTGACAGGATAGTGCGTTCAGCGATAAGGAACATGCTGCCAAAATACTCGAAAAGAGGAAGAAGAGCATTACACAGCCTAAAAGTCTGGATTGGAGTGCCAAAAGCATTAGAGAAAGAAAAAGCGGAAAGCATTGAAAGCGCAAGGAAAGAAAACATCAAGAAAAGCATAAGCGTCGGAGAGCTTGCAGTCCTTTGCGGGGCAAAATGGAATGATTAAAGGTTGATTGAAATATGGCAGAAGCTGAAAAAACGCAGAAAAAAAAGAAAAAAGCAAAAGGCATTACCTCAAAAAGCAAGAAAAAGACAGCAACAGCAAGGGCAGTGATAAGGCAGGGCAAAGGAATTGTAAGGATTAACAAAAAAAGCCTGAACACTTACTCAACGCACTACCTTAGAGAGCTTATAAAAGAGCCGTTTGAGATTACGGGCGATGTGGCAAGCGAGGTAGACATTACAGTGAACGTTAATGGAGGCGGAGCAACAGCGCAGGCTCTTGCCTCAAGGACAGCAATCGCAAAAGCTTTAGTGAACTATTTTGGCGAGAAAAAGCTAAAAGAAAAATTCACCAAATACGACAGGACATTATTAGTTGACGACTCTAGAAGGAAAGAGCCGAAAAAGCCATTAGGAAGGGGAGCAAGAGCGAAAAAACAGCTTTCCTTCAGGTAAAAAAAGAAGGTGGAAGAAAATGATAATCCCTATAAGATGCTTCAGTTGCGGAAAAGTCATAGCGGACGTTTTTGAAGAATACGTGCGAAGGATCCAAAAGCAGGAAAAGCCCGAAAAAGCGCTTGAAGAGCTTGGAATAACGCGCTACTGCTGCAAGAGGGCTATATTCAGCCACGTTGAGTCAATAGACGACATAATGAAATACAAGGTTTAAGAAGTGGATTTATGGCAGAGAAAGAAAAGAAAGAAGCAAAGCCAGAGGCAGAAAAAGAGCTTGAAGAGCAGATAGCAGGCAAAGTGCTTTTAGTGCCAGCAGACAAGTACCTGAAAAGCGGAGCGCACATTGGCACAAAATTCAAAAGCGGAGAGATGAAAAAATACATTTACAAAAAAAGGCCTGACGGATTGAGCGTTTTGGACGTGCAAACCCTTGACGAAAGAATAAGAATTGCAGCGCAAACAATAGCTCAAGTTCCAGCGGAAAAAATAGCAGTAGTTTCAAGAAGGCTTTACGGCCAGACTCCTGCGGAAAAATTCGCTGAAACAACAGGGGCAAAGCCAATGACAAGCCGCTTTGTGCCAGGCACCTTCACAAACTCTCGCTCAAAGGAATTCTTCGAGCCAAAGCTTGTAATAGCCACAGAGCCTGAGAGCGATTCGCAGGCAATAGAAGAGGCAAGCAAGATTAAGGCAATGGTAATTGCATTATGCTCCACAAACAATTCCACAAAAAACATCGACTTGGTTATTCCAGCAAACAACAAGGGCAGGAAAAGCCTTGCGCTGGTGTACTGGCTCTTGGCGAGAGAAGTCCTAAAAGCAAAAGGCCTTCTTGCAAGCGATGAACAATTCAGCAGGAGCATTGAAGAATTCGAGTACAAGCTTTCAGAAGCCGAAAAAAGGGCAGAGGAAGAAGGCGGCGAGGAAAGAGGCAAGAGAACTTTCCAACGCGGAGGATTCAAAAACCAAAAGCAGGACAGAAGGCCTTCCAGAGACTTCAGGCGCAAAAGTGAAAGAAGATGATTTTTAGAGAGCCTGCAGTGCAGGGCCTTTTCTACCCTAATTCTAAAGCGCTTCTTGAAAAACAGCTTGAAAAAATCTTCCAAAACATTCCGAAAGAGAAAAACTCTCAAGCAGTGATTTCAGCGCATGCTGGCCTGATTTACAGCGGAGCAACAGCAGCCAAAAGCATTTCAAGCCTTAAAGAATCAAAAAACTACGTAATACTTTGCCCAAACCACACTGGGTTCGGAAAGCCAGTAAGCATTTTTCCCTCAGGAAAGTGGAAAACGCTTCTCGGAGAGGTAAAAGTAAACGAGAAAATTGCTGAAAGCATTGCGAAAAAAATTCCCGAAGCAGAGCTTGACCAGGAAGCGCACCTGCAAGAACACGCTATAGAAATGCAATTGCTCTTATTGCAAAAAAAATTCCCAGACTTCCAAATCATCCCAATATGCCTTGCGGAGCAAAGGCTTGAAGTTTTGAAACGCATCGGAAAAACCCTTTCAGAAGCAAGCAAGGAATTTGAGTTTGGAGTGATAGCAAGCTCTGACTTCACTCACTTTGAGCCTGAAGAAAGCGCTAAAGAAAAAGACATGGAAGCGATTGAAAAAATCCTTGCCAACGAGGTGGAAGGCTTTTACAAAATAGTTTTTGAAAAAAACATGAGCATTTGCGGATTCGCGGGCATTACAGCCCTTTTGGAATTCGCAAGGCTTGAAAGCCTGAAGGCAAGGCTTTTGGAATACACTAGTTCTGCAAAAACAACGCATGATTCAAGCAACGTCGTAGGCTACGCAAGCGTTGCATTTGAGAAAAACTAGCTTGGTGTCAAAAACCTAGTGGTTTTTGACAGTTGCCAAATTCAACAAGCAAGATAATTATCCAGCTAAAAACCAGTTGAATTTGGCATGATTTAAAAGCCGAAAGGCTTTTATTAACTGTAAACAGTAAATAGTATGATTTTTGGTCTATTTTAGAAGGATGAAAAAATGAGCGCTGAAGCTATAGAATTATTGGAACAGCTTGGCTTGACAGAGTACGAAGCCAAAACACTGGCAACGCTTTTCAAGCTCAGGGAAACAGAAGCCCCGGAGATAAGCCGCCTTGCACAAGTTCCAAAAACCAGGGTTTATGACGTCTTGGAAAGGCTTACGAAAAAAGGCTTAGTGATAGAAATTTACGGCCGCCCTAAAAAATACAGGGTTATAGAGCCAAACAGTGTTTTTGAAGAACTGATAAGCCAGAAAAAGCACGAAATAAAAAAGCTCGAGGAAAAAACCTCAGAGCTAAAGCAGTTTTTCGGAAACCTGAAAACAAGCGAGGAAGACTTCGGGGAAAAAGTAATGAAAGTGAAAGACAAGAACGACTTCCTGCGCATTTTAGCGCAGGAAATAGACTCAGCAAAAAGCGAGGTGATAGCGCTAAGCAGGCTTGACGAAAACCAGGACATTCTCAAAGAAGCGCTGCACAACGCCTTGAAAAGGAAAATAAGCGTAAAACTCTTGAGCAAGCTGCCCCGCTCGCTAAACGAGGACATAAAACGCTACGCAAGCAACGGAATGAGCCTTAAAGAACAAGACCACGGAATGAACGCATATATTATAGACAAGAAAAAAGTAGTCCTGGCATTAAGCGATTTCTCAAAGGAAAAGCCAGAATACCATTTCACAATCTGGAACAACAACAAGCCCGCAGCCGCAATGATTCAAAAATACTTCGACCACTGCTGGCAGCAAGGCAAAAGCGTCTAAAGCGCGAAAAACACCAACTGCTTTTTTTATAACTACAGCCTAATTATTTACACTAGAACCAAAGAGAATCATTATGGGCTTTGAAGACATCGCGTACAGGTACGCGATAAAGAACGCCTTCCTGCATGAAGGCAAGGCAGACATTAATGCAGTAGTAGGAAAAGTTATCGCGCTAAAGAAAGACTTGGATTTTGTAAGCGCAATGCCGCGCATCAAAGAAATAGTGAAGCAAGTAAACGCAATGGGAATGGACGAGATAAAGGAAGAGTACGGAAAGTTTTCAGAAAACCAAGGCTACGAGCTAAAGCCTAAAGAGAAAGAGGAAGGCCTGCCATCTTTAGAATGGGCTGAAAAAGGAGAAGAGGTAATAGCGCGCTTGGCTCCAAACCCTTCAGGCCCAATGCACCTAGGGCATGCAAGGCAGGCAATCCCAAACTGGAGCTATGCTGAAAAATACAAGGGAAAATTCATACTAAAGTTTGACGATACAGACCCAAAGATAAAAAAGCCAATGCAGATGAAAGAGGCAATCAAATCCTACACTCAAGACCTGGAATGGCTTGGGGTGAAAAAAATAGAAAAAATTTATTTCGCCTCTGACAGAATTGAAAGGCACCTGCAGATTGCGGGCGAGCTGATGGCAAAGGGAAAAGCCTACGTTTGCACCTGCGATTCGGAAAAATGGCGCTCTCTAATCAGGGAAAAGAAACCATGCCCTTGCAGGGAACTGCAGGCAGAAGAGCAATCAAAGCGCTGGGAAAAAATGCTAAAGCACGAATTCAAAGAAGGGGAAGCAGTCGCAAGGATTAAAACCGAGCTGGAAAACAAAGACCCAAGCGTTCGCGACTGGTGGCTTGCAAAAATAGTCGACAATCCAGAGCATTCAAACCCTAAAACAAAAGGCTTTCATGTATGGCCTTCATACAACCTTGCCTCTGCGATTGACGACCATGATTTGGGAATCACTCTAATCATCAGGGGACAAGAACATGCGCAAAACGCCACAAAGCAAAAATTCCTTTACGATTATTTTGGCTGGAAATACCCTCACGCTTTCCACACCGGCAGGATTCGCTTGGAAGGCTCGCTCACGAGCAAGAGCAAAATCAAGAAAGCAATCCAGGAAGGAGATTTCTCAGGCTTGGATGATCCAAGGATTGGAAACATTGCAACACTACGCAGGAGAGGAATTTCACCGGAAGCAATCGAGAAAATAATCCTAAGCCTGGGCTTGAACACCAACGATGCTGTAATAAGCATTGACGCCTTGTACGATGCGAACAGGAAAATAATAGACCCAATCTCTGACAGGATAAGCTTTGTGCAGGAAGCCTTCAAGCTTGAGGTGCAATTCTGCCCAAAAGTTGAAGCAAAAATTCCAGTGCATCCGGACTTTCCTGAAAAAGGCGAGAAAGTGTTCCAGCTCAAGGAAGGAAACCAGGAGTTTTTGGTTTCAAAAAGCGAAGTCCTGAAGATAAAAACAAACGACACTTTCAGGCTCAGAACTGCCTATAACGCAAAGCTTACGGAGCTTGGAGAAAAGTCAGCTTTTGCGCATTTCACAGGGACTGACAAGATAGACCGTTCAACGCTTGTCTGGCTTTTGCCGGAGCAGACAGTAAAAGTGGAAATTACAATGCCTGACGGAAAGAAGATTGAAGGAATTGCTGAAAAATTCCTTGCTGAAAAAAAGCAAGGAGACCACGTCCTTCTTGAAAAATTCGGCTACTGCATTATTGACGAAAAAGTGAAAAGCTTAGTAAGGCTCTGGTATAGCCACAAGTGAGGCGTTAGCTTGAAAATTAGGAAAGCCAGCAAAAATCAAGGCAACTTGTTTACGAGGGATAAAAAACTTCGCGGATTAGACTACCGAACAAGGCTTTCCAATAGAACACTAGGGTTTGCGGCAAGGCGTGGAAAAGACATTAGTAGTCATGAAACCGCAGATTTTGGAAGAACCCTAAACAAGTATTATAGAATTTTTAAAGCTTTAAATCAGCATTTGGGAAGCGTCAAGGATAAGACAATACTCCATTTTGGAAGCTCGACAGGCGTGCTAACAAAGCATTTGCAAAACCGTAGAGCAATTGCAATAGGCCTGGACACAAGCCCTGAAGCATTGGATATTGCAAAATTGGCAAAAAACAAGCGCTTAGTCAAAGCAACTGCCAAGCTTCGTGGAAGCGCACACAAATACCTGCCTTTCAGGGACAACTCGATAGACTGCATTGTTTCAGACCATTTTCTCTACTCGGATTATGCAGAGCTTGAAGGACGGTCTGCATCTGGCGATAATTTCCCTTCCAGGGTTTTAAACAGCAATCTAGCAATGGCTGAGGTTTTTAGAGTTTTAAAACCTAATGGAATCATAGTACTGCATGATTTTGTAGTATGGCCTGGTTTTGAATTTGGCGTCGGCCAAGAATCAAGCTTTAAACACTTTACAGACAAGCTGGGTTTTGAAATTCTGGAAGCAGGTGATGATATTATAGTGCTCAGAAAAAAATAGTTTAATTTTTAAACCCTCTCTCTCAAGAGTTCAGTATAGTTTTTTGCTCGCGAAGCGTTTTTTCCATAAACGATTTTTGCAAGCAAAAAGGGTTTAACGGTTTCTCAAACCGATGAGAAAAACCGCATTGTTCGGTTTTTTGGAGGTCTTTGTTATGGCAGAAATGGGTTTTGAAGTTCCAAAAGAGCTTCAGGAAAAACAACTGCAGCTTTTGGAAAAACTGCAAAAGAACGGAAAAGTAAAGGTCGGAGTTAACGAAACAACCAAAATGGTCGAGAGAGGGACAGCAAAACTGGTGATTGTGGCAAAAGACGTGCAGCCTTTGGAATTAGTAATGCACCTGCCATTGCTCTGCAAGGAAAAAAACATTCCCTGCACTTTTGTTGCTGCCAAAAAAGACCTTGGGGAAAAGGCAGGATTGAATGTCGGCACTTCAGCAGTCGCAATAACTGACGAAGGCGATTTGAAAAAAGAGCTGGAAGAAATACTGAAAAAGCTCAAAGACCTGGAAAAGTAAAAGTGATTGTAAATGGCAGAGCAGGGAACTCCGGCAGAGATTGTTGAGATAATAAAGCGCACTGGAACTAACGGAGAGATAGTGCAGGTGCTTTGCAGAATCCTTGAAGGAGAGGAGAAAGGCAGGATTAAGAGAAGGAACGTGAAAGGAAACTGCAAGACCGGAGATGTTATAATACTTTTAAGCACTGAAAGGGAAGCCAAAGACATTAGGGCCAAAAGGTGAAAGCCGTGAAATGCTCTTTCTGCGGAAATGAAATTGCAAGAGGCACTGGAAAAATTTACGCCACAAAAGAAGGCAACGTCAGCTATTTTTGCAGCGGAAAATGCGAGAAAAACTCGCTCAAGCTCAAGCGCTCCAAGGAAAGGACAAAATGGACTCTCTCCTACCATAAAGAGAAAGGCATAAGGCTTGGCTCAAGGCAGAAGAAAGAAAAGTGAAGCTTAATGCTTGAAAAAACATTGGTTGTCGTAAAGCCTGATGGGGTACAGCGCTCGCTGGCTGGAAAAATAATCCAGCGCTTTGAGGACGCAGGCTTGAAGATTGTAGGAATGAAAATGGTTTGGATAGGCAAGGAATTTGCAAAAAAGCATTACACTGAAGACATTGAAAAAAGGCACGGAGAGAAAGTAAGGGGAATGCTTGTGGGCTATATTACAAGAGGCCCTGTTGTTGCCATTGTTCTGGAAGGCATTGAGGCAGTTGAGGCAGTCAGGAAAATAACCGGAAGCACCTATCCTTCAGCAGCAGCGCCTGGAACAATCAGGGGAGACTTTGCGCACATGACAAAAGAGCACGCAATAACAAATGACCAGGACGTGCAAAACTTGTTGCACGCTTCAGGAAGCAAGGAAGAGGCAAAGGCAGAAATCGCGCTATGGTTTTCTGAGAAAGAACTGCACTCTTACAAGACAGTTCACGAAGCCCATGTTTTCCATTAGCTATTATTCTAATTTCCAAAGCTTGCTATTCGGGCGATATTCTTAAAAGCCAGGAAAGCGAATGCAAGAGTTTTATACTCTTTCCTTCAAAACTTTAAATCATGCAAGAGTTCAAACAGAGAATCTCCTGGGACACATACTTCATGGAGATAGCCAGCACTACCTCAAAACGCGCTTCATGCTTCAAAAAACAGGCAGGCGCTGTAATAGTAAAAAACAAGCAAATTCTCTCAACAGGCTATAATGGCGCCCCAAAAGGCATAACTGATTGTTTTGAGAAAGGCTACTGCATGAGGCAAGAGCGCGATATTCCATCAGGCGAAAGGCTGGAGTTTTGCATGGCAACGCACGCTGAACAGAACGCGATAGTGCAGGCCGCAGCTAGCGGAACCTCGGTGCAGGATGCAACGCTCTACACCACAGTCCAGCCCTGCGTGCTTTGCGCTAAAATAATAATAAATGCAGGCATCAAGGAAGTGGTTTTCTCAATCCCGCAAAAAGACTTCAACAAGAAACAGCCGCTGCCTGAATCAGACATTCTCGCAGCACAGCTTTTGGAAGAGGCAGGCATCAAGGTAAGGCAGTTAAGGCCTGAAAGGAAAAAATAAAAGGTTTTTTCAAATGATAGAGTTGGAAAGGACTTTTCTCGCAAAATTCCTGCCTGAAGGATTGAAGAATTGCAAGAACAAAGAAATATTGGACATTTACTTTCCCACAAGCTCTCAGCATCCGACATTAAAGTTCAGGAAGAACGGGGAAAAAATGGAAATCTTGAGGAAAGCGCCGATTGAAGAAGGCGATAATTCAAGATGCCTGGAAGTCTCAATTCCTCTTTCAAGTGAAGAGTTTGAAGAGCTTTCAATACTGGAGGGAAAAAGAGTCAGCAAAACTCGCTACTATTATCTAGTGAACGGGAGGATTGCTGAAATCGATGTTTTCAAGGATTCCCTGAAAGGGCTTGTGCTAGTGGATTTTGAATTCGAGACTGAAAAGGAAAAGCAAGAGTTTAAAATGCCTGAATTCTGTCTTGCTGAAGTGACGCAGGAAAAACAGATTGCAGGCGGCTTTCTTGCGGGAAAAAGCGTCAAAATGAACGAGGAATTTCTGAAAAAATACAATTACAAAAAGCTTGAACTGCCTTAAGAATAGCCGAAAAACTCGTCCAACTCTTTCTGCACTTTTTCCCAAACCTGCTCTATGCCAGGCATTGAGTCAATGACTTTAAAGTTAGAGTGGGTTTTTGCAACGCTAAGGAAATTGTTCCGCACTTTTTCCAAGAATTCTTCCTGCTCAAACTTTTCATTCAAGAATTTCTTATGCTCTACCCCCAGCCTTACAATGTCTTTTCCCATGCGGTGCATTGCCTCTGAAGCTGGAAGGTCAAAAAGCAAAATCAAATCTGCTTCTGGAATTCCCTCATGCGCTTTCACGATTTTTTCCAGGCTCAAGCCTTGCGCCTGTTGGTAGGCAAATGCTGAATACTTGAACCTGTCGCACAAAACTATTGCGCCCTCATCAAGTGCTGGCTTTATCAGATTTTGCCAATGGTCCTTGCGGTCTGCAGCAAAAAGCTCCAGGCACTTTTCAGCATCCTTTAAAGGGTCTGTCTGGCATTTCAGGATTTCACGGACTTGAGTGCCGTACTTTCTTAAGGTTGGCTCTCGAGTTAGAAGCAAATAGTTCTTCTTGGACTTTTTAAAAAGGTATTCTGCGGTTTTCAAAAACTGCGTGGTTTTTCCGCAGCCGTCAGTTCCTTCAAAAACAAGCAGTTTTCCAGACATTAAAAAACCTAAAACTTCAATTCCTTATCCTGCTCAAAGCAAAGGCCTTTCTTTAAGGCAAGCTCTGCTTTTTGCAGTTCAGTGCCCAAGTAGATAGCATGGCTTCCGTCAACTCTTACATCATTGGAAAGCTGCAGATAAACTTCTTTTGCTGTCTTTCCGCTCCACATTCGTAAAACGCTTCCGTCTTGAGGGTGCAAGAGTGAAGCAAGAATCTCTCCCCCGCTTAATTCAACAGTAAAATTTCCTTTTTCATCCTTGAAATCATTCCTTGGCTTCCTGTACTGCCTCAGCATTTGCTCCACTTGGGCGTAATAGTTATTGTAGATTTGCGCGCTGCCTGAAACTATCGAAAGCAAGCCGCAAGGGATTGAAAGAGCAGAAGCAATTTCCTTCTGCACAGCAGCCATTCCGTAAGCGTTCTCTGGCCAGCCTTGAACCATGTCATGGCTTCTGAAAAAAACAGTCAAGTTGAGTTTTTCATCTTGGACTAATGCTTGCACTAGAACCAGGCACGGAGAGCTTTTGTGCTTGCGGAGCAATTCCTCAGCGGGATGCCAGGTCATTGCAACAACTGCCTTTGAGTAAGGGTCGCGCTTTAGAGTTTCAACCATGTCCTGAACTTGGTTTATTTCAGCAGCATCTCCATTGAATTTGATGTTTTCCAGAATGAAATCCCCTTTCCCAAACTCAAAGTTTTGCAACGCAGGGTTTGAGAGCATAGACTTAATTTCTTTTGCTGAGGGATGATGGTAAGCGCGGAGCTTATTGCCGTAAGTGTAGGCTTTTCCTGCAGGAAGTTCTGGGGAAAGGATTTCCTGCTGGTAGGCTTGTATTTTTTCAAGCGTTAAAGGGATTATAAAAGGGTTTAATGAAAGGTCTAAATTTTGGGAATCCTCAATGACGCAAACCATGTTGTTTATTTCCTTAATCCAGCGGTCTGTGCTTGCGTTCATCAGGTTCTTTTTTCCGTAAGTGAAGATTGCATTCATAATTTCAATCCATGCTTCAGGAATGCTCTTTCCCCTAACCAGTAAAGGGCCGCCTTCAAACGGAAGGCTTTCACTCATCTGCTCGAAGGCAAAAGTCAGGGGCTTTTCAAGAAATGGCTCTTTCTTTGGGAGAGAGCGCAAAAGCTCGTTGGCTTTAGATATTTTTTCCTCCAAGGAAGCTTGGGGCATTTCAGAATTCAGGTCTATGAGCTTGACGCTTTGCGCGGCTTTTTGAATCATTTCTGCAGGAATGTTCTTGTCAAAATAGACAGCGCTTTCAAAGCCTTGAACTTTCCTTTCAGGATTAATGCCTTTTGAAAAGAAAGAGCGCAAGGCGTTAGCGCTAGTAAGCTGCTGCAGGCCTTGATTGTTTGGGGAGGAGCAAGCGTATTCATTGCCTAGCATTATCATGTAGCGTATCTGGGGGTTTGCGAGCATGTTTCTGACCATTACTGGAATTCCTGCAGGAGTGTAAAAATTGCTTGCAAGGGCAAGGTTTTGCTTTTCAAGCTTTGGGATTACAACATCTCTCATCGTCCAGAGAAAGGTCAAGGATACTTGCTCGTCCTTAAGCTCGCAGTCCTTGCACGCAGCGAACGCAATCCTGTCTTTTGCTGCAACAGGCCAGCCTTTCTCTCCAGTGCTAGTGCCCTGCTCTTTTATCGCGTTAAGCAGTTCTTTATTCATTTTCAAAAACCTTCATTTGTAAAAACCTGGGAAAAATAGCCTTTAGGAAAAAGGCTGCAAAATCCTTAAAACCTGAACCCTTGTTTAAAAAAGCTTTAGGCTCACAATAGCTTTTAGGAAGATGAAAAAAGCTGTTTTTTTGAGTTCGGAAGAGTGGTCTGTATGCCTTCAGTCAGAAAGCCAATCATTACTGTTCTCGGCCATGTGGACCACGGAAAATCAACTATTTTAGACACTATTAGAGGCACCAGTGTTGTGGAAAGAGAGGCAGGCAGGATTACACAGCACATTGGGGCTACAGAAGTTCCAATAGAGGCAATCAAGAAAATTGCAGGCTCGCTGCTTGAAAAATACAAGTTTGAGCTCTCAATTCCAGGCCTGCTTTTCATAGACACTCCAGGCCATGAGGCTTTCTCAAACCTTAGGAAGAGAGGGGGAAGCATTGCAGACCTGGCTGTTCTAGTGATTGACGCAACGCAGGCATGCCAGCTCCAGACTTTTGAAAGCATTGAAATCCTCAAGGCTTTCAAAGTTCCCTTCGTTATAGCAGCAAACAAGATAGACCTGATTCAAGGCTGGCAAAAGAATGAGGGAAAAAGCTTCACTGAAAGCATCAAGCTCCAGGACGAAAGTGTACAAAAAGACCTGGACGAGAAAATTTACTGCCTTGTAGGAGAACTTTTCAAAAAAGGGTTTGTTTGCGAAAGGTTTGACCGCATCAGCGATTTCACAAAACAGGTTGCAATAATTCCGGTAAGCGCCAAAAGCGGCGAGGGAATTCCGGAGCTCTTGCTCTTCCTTGCGGGCTTGAGCCAAAAATACCTTGAAAAAGAGCTAAAGATTGAGGTTTCAGGGCCCGGAAAAGGCACGGTACTTGAAGTGAAGGAAGAGAAAGGGTTAGGAAAGACAATTGATGTGATACTTTATGACGGAAGCTTTAAGGTCGGGGAAGAGATTGTTGCAGGCACGAGCGACGGAATTGTAAGGACAAAAATCAGGGCCTTGCTGCAGCCAAAGCCAATGGATGAGATTCGCTCTCCAGAGCAAAGGTTTGACTCAGTAAAAGAGGTTTCAGCAGCCGCGGGCATAAAAATTGCAGCCCCAAACTTGGAGAACGTAATCGCAGGAAGCCCAGTAGTTGCGGTGTGGGAAGGAAAAGAAAATGCAGCAGAGGAAGTAATGCAGGAAATCCAAAGCCTGAAGATAGAGTCAGAAACATTAGGCCCTATAGTAAGGACTGACGCTCTAGGAAGTTTAGAGGCATTGACAATGCTCCTTGAAAAAGACCCAAGTGAAAGTTTTTTCAGCAAACATAATCTACAAGCTGATTGAAGATTATGAAAAATGGAAGGGAGAAGAGAAAGAGGCGGAGAAAAAAGCACTGCTGGAAAAAACAACAATGCCCTGCAAAATCAAGGTAATGCAAAACTGCATCTTCAGGAACGCAAACCCGGCAATAGTCGGAGTCAAAATTCTGGAAGGAAAGCTAAAGCCAGGCGTTAAAGTCTTCAAGAAAGACAAGGCCTTGGGAGAGGTACTGGCAATACAGGACAAGGGAAATAACTTGCAAGAGGCAAAGAAAGGAATGGAGGTCGCAATCTCCATCAACGACGCTGTTTGCGGCAGGAATCTCTTTGAAGAGGACGAGCTCTACAGCCTTATTCCAAAAGAACAGTTTGCGGAAATCCAAAAATTGAAAGAATGCTTTACGCAAGCAGAGCTTGAGCTGGCTGAAGAAATCAGGGAAAAGCAGAAAAAAATAAAAGCCTGAAAGAACTGAACAGATAGTAGTGAAAAAATGAGAATAAGCGCGTTGGTTTCAAGGAAAAAAAAGCTCTGGATTTATGGCAGGCAGAGAAAGCAAAGGCTTGAAAGAGCGCTTGCAGAAAGAGGGAAGATTAAAAGACAAAGAAATATTGAGCTTGCAAAAATCCAACGCCTTAAAGATTTGAATTCAGGCATTGAACGCTGGAGAAAAGGAATGGAAGGCGCAAGGCAGGAGATTGCGGCAGTCCTGAAAAAGCTTGATGAAACAATTCCAGAAAAAGACAGGCAGCACCTGCAAAGAACGGAGAATGCGTTGGCAAAGTTCCTGCCCTGGTTTGAAACAAATGCAGGAAGCAATCCAGGCGCGAGATTGAAAATGATCCAGTTTGCCGATACGCAACTTTCAAAAACCAACGCAAAAGCCACTGACATCAGGCGCTTGAAGGACGCTATCACAAAATACTACCAATCTTCAGAAGCAGCCACCACTCTAGAGCTCACAAGGCATTTTGCAAAAACAGAAAAACATTAAAAGCCAAGCAGCTTTTTAAAGGTTTTTCTCCACTATTAGATTATTGCAATTTTCCTAATTTTTTTAGGATTTCATTGAATTTTCGCCCGGGAAACTGGCGAGGAGGAATTCAAAATGCAGCTTGTAATCAGCGACCCAAAAAGCGCAAAAGCATACAGCAAAAAGATTGAAGACTTGAACGCTTTCCTGAACAAAAAGATTGGAGAGAGCGTGAGCCTTTCAAGCATTGGATTGGAAGGGTATGAGGCAAAAATAACAGGAGGCTCTGACAAGACCGGAACTCCAATGCGCTTTGACATTCAAGGAATCGGGAGAAAAAAAGTCTATCTCGCAAAAGGCCCTGGGTTCAAGCCTGGAAGGAAAGGCCAGAGAAGAAGAGTCAATGTTAGGGGCAATACAGTGGCTGAAGACATTCACCAGCTAAACCTTGCGGTAATAAAGCAGGGAAGCAAGAGCCTTGAAGAATACTTCCCAAAAACTGCTGCAGCTGAAGGCGAGAAGAAGGAAGAGAAAAAGAGCGCCAAGGAAGAGATGATAGAAAAATCCCTGGAGGCAGTGGACAAGCTTACAGCGGAAGAGGCAGCAAGGGCAGCAAAGGAAATAAAAAAGGGAAAAAGGTAAAAAAAAGAGTGAAAAAAAGCATGGCGGAAAAAAAACCCAAAAAAGCAAGGAGTGCAGAACCCAAAGCAAGGGAGGAAAAAAAACCCAAAGCTCAGGATACAGAGCCCTTGCAGGCAGCGTTAAACATCGGCATGATAGGGCACGTTGACCACGGTAAAACGTCGATCACTGCAGCATTGACTGGAAGATGGACAGATACTCACAGTGAAGAATTAAAGAGGGGAATTTCAATAAGGCTAGGGTATGCTGATGCTACATTCAGGAAATGCCCGAACTGCAAAGGCAGCGAAGCATTTACCTCGCAGAAAAAATGCCCTTCCTGCGGAACAGAGGCTCAAGTGTTAAGGAAGGTAAGCTTTGTTGACGCTCCAGGCCATGAGACATTAATGACTACAATGCTTTCAGGAGCGGCGCTAATGCACGGTGCAGTATTGGTGATAGCAGCAAACGAGCCTTGCCCGCAGCCTCGAACTTCAGAGCATTTGATGGCTTTAATGCTTGCGGGAATTCAAAACATTGTGGTAGCGCAAAACAAGGTGGATTTGGTGGAGAAGGAAAAAGCCCTGGAAAATTACAGCCAGATTAAAAAATTCCTGCAGGAGAACGGGTTTGAAAAAGCCCCGGTAATACCAACAGCAGCAAACAAGAACGCAAACATCGACTTGCTTATTGAAGCGATTGAGGAACAAATCCCAACACCGAGCTTTGACGCTTCAAAGCCAGCAAGAATGTTTGTTGCAAGAAGCTTTGACATCAACAAGCCAGGAATAAAGCCTGAAGAGCTCAAGGGAGGAGTTGTCGGGGGAAGCATTATAGAAGGCATGCTGAAGGTAGGAGAGGAAATAGAAATCTCTCCAGGAATTGACGGAAAGAAAATAACCACAAAAATAGCAAGCTTAAGCACAGCAAACAACAGGCTTGAGGAAGCAATGCCCGGAGGCTTGATAGCGATAGGCACTGGCATTGATCCCTCAATGTCAAGGAATGACCAGCTTAGAGGACAAGTAGTAGGAGTGCAGGCAAGCCTGCCGGAGCCAGTGCAAAAGCTAAAGCTTGAACTGCACATGATAAAACGCCTGATTACGAAAGAGCTGCAAGAGCTGAAGGCTAATGAAACAATAGTCCTTACTGTGGGAACAATGACAACAGCAGGCCTGATAGTTTCAAGCGGAAAAGACCGCATTGAAGTGGTTTTGAAAAACAAGGTCGTGGCTGAAAAAGGCCAAAAAATAGCAATAAGCAAGAAAGAATCTGGAAGATGGAGGCTGGCTGCATTTGGAATCGCAAGCTAAGGTAGCATTAGACACGAACATGCTATTGGCTATAGGGCAGTTCAGGATTGACGTTTTCCAAGAGATTGAAAAACTCTTGCCTAAAGCAAAAATCCTGGTGCCGGAGCAAGTGCTTGGAGAACTGCAAGAGCTGCAAGCAAGAAGCAAAAAGCTTGAAAAGCAAGCAAGGATTGCGCTAGAGGCTTTGGGAAAAAGCAAGGCAGGAAAGATTAAAGTTGAGGCAGGGAATGCTGACAAGGCATTGTTAAAGCTTGCTGCAGGAAAATTCATAATAGCAACGAACGACAGGGAATTGAGAAAAAAGGTTAAAAAAATAAAAGGCACATGCATTATCTTAAGGAAGAAAAAATTTTTAGAAATGGAATGAAAAAAAAGGTGGTTTAAGGAATGTATCAGATATGCACGGTAAACGACACTGTCAGAGTGCCGCCAGGCAAGTTTTCAGAAGACACCAACAAGACAATACTGAAAATAGTGCAGGAACAGTACGAAGGATTAGTGGATGAAGATTTGGGAGTGGTAGTGGCAGTAATAAACGCGCACAAAAGCGGCGAAGGAAAGGTAGTTCCAGGAGACGGGGCAGCATACTATGACGCTGACTTAGACCTCTTGATGTACAAGCCAATAGTGCAAGAGGTAGTGGAAGGAACAATTTCAGAAATCACGGAATTCGGAGCATTCATAAAAACCGGGCCTTTAGAAGGCTTGATTCACGTGTCGCAAATAATGGACGATTACATAAACCATGACGCAAAACTGCCGGGCTTTATAGGCAAGGAATCAAACAAAAAGCTTGTGAAAGCAGACACAGTAATAGCGAGAATTGTAACAGTCTCGCTTCGAGGAACCATTCCAGAATCAAAAATAGGCCTTACAATGCGCCAGTTCGGATTGGGAAAGGACGAATGGCTAAAGCTTGACGAAAAGCGCAAGGAAAAGAAAGAAACAGACAAGCAGAAGAAAGCTGACAAGGAAGCAAGGGCTAAAGGCGGAGACAGGCTTGGGAAAAAATAAAAGGTGAAAGAGATGATGCAGGGAAAGGCTTGCAGGAACTGCAAGAAGGTAATAGAGGAAGGCAGCAAATGCCCCAATTGCGGAGGCGAAAGCTTCACGACATTCTGGAGAGGATATGTGATTTTGATAAAGCCGGAGCAAAGCGAGATAGCGCAAAAAATGGTAATTGCTGTTCCTGGAAAATACGCCTTGAGGCTGAGCAGGTGATTCAATGAAGGTAGAGATTAAAACAAGCGAGAAAAACCCAATGCTTGAAAGGACAGAGATAGAATTTACAGTAGAGAACGCGGAAAAAACCCCGAGCAGGAAAGAGCTCAGGGAAAAAATTGCATCATTGGCAAACTCAAAGCCAGAAAACCTGATAATAGACTCCATAAGCCATAATTTCGGCACGATGCAGGTGCTTGGAAAAGCAAGGGTTTATGAAAGCAGGGAAGCGCTCGAAAGAATAGAACTCCCAAAGCAGAAGCGGAAAAACTTTCCAGAAAAATTCCAGAAAAAAGAAGAAAAAGCAGCGGAAGCAGAAGCAGGAAAAGAAGCAGCAGGCGCAAAAAAAGAAGAGAAAAAAGAGAAAGAAAAAAGCCAAGATAAAAAAGAAGCAGGCAAGGAAACAGGCAGCGAGAAAAAAGAAGAAAAAGCAAGCGAAGAAAAAAAAGAGGAGAAAAAATAAAAAGAAGCAAGCAAAGGGAAAAAAGAGGAGAAAAAATAAAACGCGCTGGAAGCGTGAAATCAAAGGAGGGAAAGAATGATTGAAACAACAACTGATTTTGTCCCGGGAATGAAAATCAGCAAAATACTTGGAGTTGTAAGAGGAAACACCATTCGCTCAAGGGGAGTCGGCGGGCACATAATCGCAGGGCTTGAAAGCATTGTAGGCGGCGAAATATCAGCATATGTGGTAGCGTTGAACGAGGCCAGGACAGAAGCCTATGCAAAAATGATTAAAGAAGCAGAAAAGCTCGGGGCTGACGCAGTAATAAACATTAGGTTTGTAACCAGCGAGGTAATGCCGCAAGCAGCGGAAATGCTCGCTTACGGAACAGCGGTAAAGTTAAGCAGCGGTGAAGCATAATGGCTGAAAAAAGGGAAGAAGCGAAGAAAAGCGGAGCAAAGAAAGAAGGCGTAAAGAAAAAAACAAAATCCGCACTTTACGAGACTAAAGGCGATGCTCTGGCAAGGAAGAACAAATTCTGCCCAAAATGCGGTGCTGGAGTCTTCATGGCAGAGCACAAGGACAGGCTTGCGTGCGGAAAATGCGGATACGCTGAATGGAAGCAAAGGTAAAGCGCGAAAAAAATGATATTCAACATTCTCCTCGAGCTTGCGTTCCTCCTGATTCCATTATACTATTTCAAAAAGCACAGGAAAAGCATTGCAAAAGAAACAGGCCTTGAAAGAAAGAAAGCATCACAAGCTTGGAAATACTCGCTCATAATTCTAGGAGCAATGGGGATAACAGCGCTTGCTTTGGGAATAGCGTTCAGCATTGCAGGCTTTAATGATTCTGAAAAAGTTTCTGAAGCCTTGCAGGAAGCAATCCAAGAACCATTATTCTTGGCTTTTACCCTAACCGTTGGAGTAGCGCTTGAAGAATTTTTCTTCAGGGGCTTTCTTGTAAAGCGTTGGGGAATTTTAGCATCCTCTGCAGTTTTTGGGATAATGCACATTTTTTACGGAAGCGTTGCGGAAATTGCAGGCGCTTTTTTCCTTGGATTAGTGCTGGCTTTCTTCTGGAAAAAATACCAAAACCTTTACGCAAACATTTACGCGCACCTGCTATGGAATGCGGTAGCATTAATTACAGCAACAATGGTGTAAAGCATGATTGCTTTAGGAATTGAATCAACAGCCCATACCTTTTCGGCAGCGGTTGTTGAAATGACTGCTGAAAAAAAATGCAATATTCTATCCAACGAGAAAGACTCTCACGTTACTGAATCTGGGGGCTTGATTCCTTTAGAATTGAAAAAGCACCACGAACGCGTGTGGGAAAAAGTTTTGCAAAAGGCATTGGAAAATTCCGGAAAGAACTGGAAAGAAATTAGCTTGATTGCATTTGCTTCAGGGCCTGGAATTGCCCCGGCTTTAATGGTTGGAATGCAAGTTGCGAAAAAGCTTGCTTTGGAAAACAAAAAGCCATTGCTTGGAGTAAACCATTGCGTTGCCCATATTGAGATTGGAAAAGCGCTTTGCGGAGCAAAAGACCCAATAGTAGTTTATGCATCTGGAGCAAACACTCAAATAATAGGATTTGAAACAGGCTATTACAGGGTTTTCGGGGAAACCCTTGATATTGGAGTTGGAAACCTGCTTGACTCTTTCGGAAGAAGCTTAGGGCTAGGGTTTCCTGCAGGCCCAAGGCTGGATGAATGGTATTTTGAAGGAAAAAAATTGATAGAGCTGCCTTATTCAGTAAAAGGAATGGACCTGGTGTTTTCAGGACTGCAGACTGCAGCAGAGCAAGAATGGAAAAAACAAAGCCTTGGAAAAAGCGATGCAGAAAAAGAACAGTTAAAGAAAGACTTGGCTTTCTCTTTGCTTCACACAGCATTCGCAGAGCTTGCAGAGGTTACAGAAAGAGCTTTGGCGCATACTGAAAAAAGAGAGGTTTTAGTAGTTGGAGGAGTCGGGGCTTCTCGCGCTCTAAAGGAAATGCTTGAGAAAATGTGCAAAGCACGCGACGCAAGCTTGTACATAACTCCGTTAAGCGTTGTGGTGGATAATGCTGCAATGATTGCGTGGCTTGGGCTTTTAATGCAAGGCTCTGGAGAAAAACAAAAAATTGAAGAAATAGATATTAACCCAAAATGGCGCACAGACCAAGCTCATGCAATATGGATCAAAACCTAGAAGCTGAAAAGCCCTGTCGCTATTGCAATCAGTACAAAGCCCAAGATTGTTGCCGCAAGCGCTGGAATGCTTCTTTCTTCCCTGTGGACTTCAGGCAAAAGGTCTGAG
>Ga0209211_10004200_pt1 | contig 22721 bp, 24 predicted proteins | sample RifGroA2_FD_183992 | JGI IMG/M metagenome (GOLD analysis project Ga0209211, IMG submission 183992) | Groundwater microbial communities from Rifle, Colorado, USA - Groundwater A2 (SPAdes) (version 2) | ecosystem: Environmental > Aquatic > Deep subsurface > Groundwater | place: Rifle, Colorado...
AGCGCCACGTACAAACTCCCGTACGGCCATCGCGGACAAAACCAGCCGTGCGTGGTGGAGGGAAGCGCACGCTGCGTGCTCACGTCGCAAAACCACGGCTATGCGGTGCGTGAAAAAACTCTGCCGCGCGACTGGCGCGTTTCCTTCCGCAATGCGAACGACGGCACCGTGGAAGGCATCGCGCACCGCACGCGTCCCTTCTTCTCCGTGCAATTCCATCCCGAAGCGCATCCGGGGCCCAATGACACAAACTACCTCTTCGACGAATTTGTGAAACTACTGTGATGTCCGCTTAGCTCGTGTGTCATAGATTCGACATGCGCATAACGAGCTGCGAATAAAAAATCGTCTCCCTATGTTCCTGATTCGTAATTCCTCATTCGAAATCTCCTCACTATGAACTACGCCGTGCGTCGCGAAAGAAAAAAATGGACGCTCCCTCATAAGGTGCTCATTATCGGATCCGGCGGTCTTAAAATAGGCCAGGCCGGCGAATTCGACTATTCCGGCTCGCAGGCGATCAAAGCGCTGAAAGAAGAAAAAATTAAAACCATCCTCCTCAATCCCAATATCGCCACCATCCAGACGGACGCCGGGTTTGCCGACCGCGTCTATTTCCTGCCCTTGACGCCGCATTTCGCGCGCGAAGTCATTGCGAAGGAAAAACCGGACGCCATCATGCTGAATGTCGGCGGACAGACTGCGCTTAATCTCGGTCTCACCCTCCACCGCGACGGCACGCTGAAAAAATACGGCGTCCGCGTGCTCGGCACATCAATCACCACCATCGACGATACTGAAGACCGCGCGCGCTTTGCGACCCGCCTCGCGGAAATCGACGTCCAGACCCCCAAAGGGAACACGGTCCACACGGTAAAAGAAGGGCTTCAGTTGGCCAAAAAAATGGGCTATCCCATCATGGTGCGAGTCGGCTTTGCGCTCGGGGGCTTAGGATCCGGCGCCGCGCACAGCCCGAAAGAATTGAAAGAAGTGCTTGCACAAGCACTTGCCGACGGAGGCGAAGCGCTCGTGGAAGAATATCTCGGCGGATGGAAAGAGCTGGAGTATGAAATCATGCGCGACGCCTATGGCAATGCAGTCACCGTCTGCAACATGGAAAATATGGACCCCATGGGCATTCATACGGGAGAGAGCATTGTCGTGGCGCCGTCACAGACGCTCTCGAACGAAGAATATCACCTCCTCCGCAGCATGGCGCTGAAGGTAGCCCACCATCTCAATATCATCGGCGAATGCAACATTCAGTTTGCGCTCGAGCCGACGCCGGCGCGGCGAGGCACGGCGCCGCGGATCAGAGTGATTGAAGTGAATGCCCGCCTTTCGCGCTCTTCCGCGCTCGCTTCCAAAGCCACCGGTTATCCGCTCGCGTTTGTCGCCACCAAGGTCATCCTCGGAAAAGCTCTGCACGAGATCCCCAACGCGACGACCCGCGCGACCGGCAGTTTCTTCGAACCGGCGCTTGATTACATAGCGGTGAAAATACCGCGCTGGGATCTCTCCAAATTCCGCGCGGCACGCCACACGATTGGCTCTGAAATGAAAAGCGTGGGCGAGGTCATGGCGCTCGGACGCACCTTCCCGGAAGCGCTGCAAAAAGCGGTGCGCATGCTGGCGACCAATCGCGAGCTCTTCTGGAATAATCCGTATGCGACACGCGCCGCCGCGCGCGCGGACATCCGCACGCCGACGCCCACGCGCCTCTGGGCAATTGCCTACGCCCTGCACGCGGGCGTCTCGGTGCGCAAAATTGCGCAATGGTCTTTCATCGATCCCTGGTTTCTTGGAGAAATGCATTCCATGAATGCGCACGCGCGCCAGCTCCGCCGCCTCGGTTGGGAACGCTACCGCACCGACACGGGCCTGACGCGCCTCACCAAACAGTTCGGCTTCTCTGATTTCTTTGTCGCCAAACTGTACGCGCAATCAGAGGAGCGCGTGCGAGAGGCGAGGATTCGCCTTCGCGTCACGCCCGTTATCAAACAGATCGACACCACGGCCGGCGAATTTCCAGCGCGCACCAATTATCTCTACCTGACGTACCACGGCACGACGCACGATGTGAAGTGCGCAAAAAAACCGGTGGTGGTCTTGGGATCGGGTCCCTACCGTATCGGCTCATCGGTGGAATTCGACTGGTGCGGAGTCACGGCGGTGCGCTGCCTGCGGCGCATGCGGATTCCCGCCCTCATGGTGAATGCCAATCCCGAGACAGTCTCTACCGATTATGACATATCCGACCGATTGTATTTCGAGGAGCTTACCCTTGAGCGCGTGCGTGACATCTGTGATTTTGAAATGCCGCGCGGCATCATTGTCTCGGTAGGCGGACAAACGCCGAATTCGCTCGCACTCCCGCTCGCACGCGCCGGTATCCGCATTCTGGGCACTACGGCGGCACAGATTGATCGTGCCGAGGATCGCCATAAATTCTCCTCGCTCCTGGACCGCCTTCACGTTGACCAGCCGGCATGGAAAGAGCTCACGACCGTGGCGGATGCGTATGCCTTCGCGGCGCGCGCAGGCTATCCGGTGCTTGTCCGCCCTTCGTATGTGCTGTCAGGCTCCGCCATGAACGTCGCCGCCAATGACGAAAATCTCGCAAGCTATCTGACGGCCGCCACCGCGGTATCCGAGGACTCGCCCGTGGTCATTTCGAAATTCATCGAGGGCGCGAAAGAAGTGGAAATAGATGGGGTGGCGCAAAAAGGAGAACTCATGCTGTATGCCATTACCGAGCATGTCGAGGATGCGGGCGTACACTCGGGCGACGCGACCATCGTCTATCCTCCCCAGCGGCTCTTCTTGGAAACCGTGCGACGCATCAAGCTCATTACCCGCGGGATTGTAAAAGAATTGCGCATCACCGGCCCTTTCAATATCCAATTCCTGGTCAAAGACAACCGCGTGCAGGTGATTGAGTGCAACCTGCGCGCCAGCCGCTCGTTCCCCTTCGTGTCAAAAGTTTCGCGGTACAATTTCATCGATGTGGCCATCCGCGCCATACAGGGAGACAACATCCGCGGAGACTACCGCACGCTCGATCTCGACTATGTCGCGGTAAAATCCCCGCAATACTCATTCAGCCGCATCAAAGGCGCGGATCCCCGCCCCACCGTCGAAATGACGTCCACCGGTGAAGTCGCGTGCTTCGGCGATTCGTACGAAGAAGCATTCTTGAAATCAATTCTCGCCGCCGGCAACGGCATCCCGAAAAAAACGATACTTCTCTCGATCGGAGGCGATACGGCGAAAGGCCAGTTGTTTGGCGACATCCGCGCCCTCGCCGACAAAGGCTACCGCCTGGCGGCCACGAACGACACGGCGGACTTCCTAGGAAAAAATGGCGTGTCGGTCACCAAACTACACAAATTGAGCGAAAAAAAATCTCCCAACATCGCGGAATGGGTGCAGAAGGGAGTCATCGACTGCGTCATCAACATTCCTCGCCGCACGCAATCCGGCACGGCGCTCACCGACGGCTACCATATCCGCCGCCTGGCCGCCGACTGCCATCTCACGCTCATCACCGACGTGAAGCTTGCCAAGCTGTTTCTGCGCGCCATCTGCAATCTGCAAGAAAAAGACTTAGCCGCCAAAGCATGGGATGAATACATCACTCCCGAGAGATGGTGGAAACACGCCTGACCTGCCGACACCAACAACCGTCCTCATCGGACGGTCTTTTTACGCTCTCTGGTACGGCGGGTGGAAATAGTCTCAATAATGACTTATGGCAGTACCCGTGCTAATAGTTCAGGATTAAATAAACACCAATCATGATTCCCTGCCACGATGCGCAATTCTGAATGCGTGACCATGGTATGGAGTGATTCCGCGGTGGATACCGGAAATATCTCGTCATTCTCTCCCCAGAGAATCAGCGTGGGGACTGTGATGCGCGCGAATTGTTCGCGATACTGCGGCGTGAGCGCGTGAAATACCAGGCGTATCCCCTGCAACAAGCGAGTGCAATGATGTAAGACATCGATGATAAAATCAACCTGTATGCGAAAGAACACTTTCGGCTGCATTTGTATGAAATCGTGGAAATATTTTTCGAAAAAATAACGCCACACAAACGTACCGAGACGATACTGGCTCACGCCTGCGGCGTCAATCACGACCAGTCTGCCGACCCGCGCGCTCCGTGCGGCTAAGCATAACGCGATGCCGCCGCCGTAGGAATGACCGATGACGGTGAGCGATGCGCATCCCAGTTCGTCCAGAAAGCGCGCGAAAAATTCCGCATACGCGCGAAAATCCCACACTTCCGGCGGCATATCTGACGCGTCAAATGGCGGAATGTCCGGCGCAATGACGTAATATCGCTGCGCAAATAATTCCAAGTTGTTCCGGTACGTCATCGCCTTGACCCCGCCGCCGTGCAAAAACAGGAGCGGCGCGCCGCTGCCTGCCGTATAATACCGCATCGTCACTCCTCCCGTCCGATAACGATGCACGTGAAATTCCATAGTCAAAGATTTTTCCCCTGCACCGTCATTTGCTCGAGCATGCACACACGCCCGTGAGGGCGACCGCAAACGGCAGCCGGCGGAAAAGAATGCCTGAACATCAACGCTTGACCGTTTATCTTCCGGGGTCAAAATTGCCCCAGTGGTAGAGGTCCGGATTGAACCCTTCTCCGCACGCGGTCTCGATGAGTGCCGTGCAAATCTGGTACGGATCGAGATTAGCCGCCGGCCTGCGGTCTTCCAGATACCCCTTGCCGGCGTTTGCCGCGGCCATGGGAATGCGGATGGATGCTCCCCGGTCGGATATGCCATAGCGGAACTGCCGGTAGCTGCAGGTTTCGTGCTTGCCGGTCAGGCGCTTGTCATTATCCGCGCCATAGACGCGAATATGCTGCATATGGAATGTGCCGAGCCTCTCACATGTCCGCTTGATGACCTCGATGCCGCCGTCTTCGCGCATGGATTTGATGGAAAAATTAGTATGCCCTCCTGCGCCGTTCCAGTCTCCTGGCATGGGCTTGGGATCAAGCTTGGCATAGACTTCGAAATCCTCGCCCAAACGGTACAAGAGCCACCGCCCCAGCCAGAGCTGGTCGCTCACCTCCAATGGCCCCAGCGTCCCCACTTGGAATTCCCACTGCGCCGGCATAACCTCGGCATTGATGCCGGAGATGGCAATGCCTGCTTCCAGGCACGCTTTCAAATGCGCTTCCACCAAAGGGCGGCCGTGGACTTCGTCATGTCCCACGCCACAGTAATACCGTCCCTGCGGATGAGGAAAACCGTCTTTCGGCCAACCCAAGGGCCAGTCTTTGCGATAGAGCGTATATTCCTGCTCAATGCCGAAGAGCGGCTCGTGCGCTTTGTACTTTTCCGCGACCGCCGCGAGCACGTGCCGCGTATTGGAAGGGTGCGGCGTGCCGTCCGGATTCAACACCTCGCACATCACGAGGATATTCGGCGCTTTGTTGATAGGATCCGTGACAAAAGATACCGGCTTCAGCATGCAGTCGCTGAAATGCCCCTCTGCCTGCTCCGTGCTCGAGCCGTCAAACCCCCACAGCGGGATGTCGGCAACCGCGCGCACGGGGCCATTGATAACTTTTGTTTTGGAACGCAATTTTGCGGTGGGTTTGCGCCCGTCGAGCCAAATATATTCGGCCATGATCTTCTGGTCGGACATATGACTGCTGTGGTTAACTTAATAATAATTAAAATACTATATCATTTCGGTCAGATATGGGCAAATTATCGCATTGAATATGCAAAAATCGGCTCCTTTGTCCCGCCGATCCCTGCCAATCTTCATCGGGTTATGGAAATTTTTACAAAATTTTCACCACCTCATCCCTCAGTGCTTCGAAAGTCGTATATCCCGCCTTGGTGTTAAAATGCCCTGCCTGCGGGACGAATGACAACCGCACTCCCAGCTTTTCCGCGAGCTTCTCGCCGTTCCCCAGCGACACATACGGGTCGTTGTCCGAGTGATACACGATGAAGTGTCGCGCTTTCTTCTTCAGTGCCTCCCAGTCAAATGCATAATCGCTGAAACTCGTATCGCGCTCAAAAATGAGTACCGGACGGATTCCGCGTGAAAACGGATCATACGCAAATTCTGTGGAACGAATAGGAGAAGTCCCCTCTTGAGAGGGGTGTCCCGATTTATCGGGACGGGGTGTGTATCAATGCCGCGAGGTGCGCAGATACAGGCGTATGGCAGGCCCCCACCGCCGCAAACCCACTCCGTCCGCTTCGCGGCCACCCCTCCGGCGGAGGGGACTTGAGTACCGCTGTTCCAGTAAAATTGCGTGTGATCCGTGAAAACCATTTGGATTATATTCTGCTACTGTCTCAATATACATTACCCCTCTATCGCATCCAGATCAATGGTATCGTCAATCCGAATCTTGGCGACAAAATCCGGAATATGCGATACCAGGATCATGGCGCCTTCGTACGCGTCAAGCGCGTGCGCGATCACGGGCAGATGTCTGAAATTGATATGATTGGTCGGCTCATCCATAATAAGCAGGCCCGGCCGCATCAGCACCAGGCGACAATAGGAAAACAGGCCCTTTTGCCCTTCCGATAAATCGCGGATTGCGTGCGCGAGTATTTTGCCGTCGAGGAGAAAACCTGCCGCCGCCGCGCGCAGATCATGCTCGCTCAAGCGTGCCATGACCCCTTTGAGCGCGTCATAGGCAGTCTGGTCGCCATTCAAATTGCTGAAATCCTGCTTGTAATACCCGATGACTGCCTCGGGCGCTACGCGGCAGGCGGCAGACGACCTTGTGGCCAGTCCTTCCAAAAGCGTGCTTTTGCCTATGCCGTTGCGCCCTGCAATGAGCAAATGGGATTTTTTGCGCACAATGAGATCAATTTTCTTTTCAATGAATTGATCTTTGAATGCGGAAATGGAGCTGAACTGCGCGATCTTGCCGTCAAAATGCGGATCAAACGCTTGCGCGGGGATGTGAAACGCGCGGATCGTCTTGTCCTCTCTCCGCACTTCTACCATGCCCTCTTCCGCTTCTTCTGCCGCCTCGCGCATACGCTTCGCCACCGCGCGGAGTTTGCCGCCCTTGTGGGCAAACACTTCGGCTTGTGCGCGTTTCTCCCGAATTTGGGTCTGCATGCGGGCATTCTGGAGGTTCTCGCGCTCGATGCGGCTCTGTATCTCTTCTACGACCGTAAAATAGTCGCCGGTGTATTGTTCGACCTTATGGGTAAACACGTCGAGATACAGCACACCGTCAGAAAAGGCATTGAGAAAATCAGCGTCATGGGAGATGACGAGGCACGTTTTGGGATATGCCATGAGGAATCCCGTCAGGTGGAGAATCCCCTGCTGGTCGAGATTGTTGGTCGGTTCGTCAAGCAAGAGAATGTCCGGCTCCTGGATGAGCGCATGCGCGAGCAGAAGGCGGGCTTGCTGGCCGCCTGACAATGCCTTCATTTTCTTATCGAGCGGCAGTGATACATGCACGACTTCGAACACTTCCTTAATGAGTTTATCAAGATTGTATTTTTCCTCTGCAAACGCGCTGGCAAAATACTCCCGCACGGTCATACCCAGCGCGATTTTTGACATCACCTGTCTCGCCAATGCGATCGTGGCGTCTTGAGGGGTGCGGAATACCTTGCCCGATCCAGGCTTCAGCTCCCCGGTAATGAGTTTGAAGAGCGTGCTTTTGCCTGCGCCGTTTTGGCCCATGAGCGTAATGCGGCCCCCCGTGCGCACCGAAAAGCTGACCTCATCAAGGAGGGGCTTATCGTGTCCGAAATCAAACGACACGGCATCAAATCGTATGACTACTTCATCGCGCGGCATGGAAAATAGATGAAAAAAATAATAATTAAGACGCAAGACCCTCCGATGACCTGCGCCACGACGCACACAATGCCAGTTTCTTTGCACGCGTCCATCGCTTGATTGCTACTTCCCTCTTGCGTGCGGCCGCCAAGGACCTATGTCGCTCTGCGTACTTCAGTACAACAGGCCGCCGTATTTTGGTATAGTGTGCGCCTGACTTTGCGTGATTATGCTGATACAACCTCTTCTTCAGATCATGAGTCGCGCCGGTGTACAGTGTGCCGTCCTTGCATACGAGAATGTAGGTATACCCCCACACCCGTTCGAGCGGATGACGCCTCATTTTCGTATTATTTTCTTGCACGCTATTCTTCTGCGGGCTCACGTTCATAGCATTTTGGGTGTGGGGGTGTAGTACGGCATTATGGAGAAATCTCACTGACAATCTGCTTGACTCTCCCCACCTCGCCGCTCGTGAGCCGCACTTTAATGCCATGCGGATGCGAGGGCGAGTTGGTCAGGATGTCTTGCACGATGCCGCGCGTCAACGCTCCGCTGTGCTGGTCTTTTTTAAACACAATTTCTACTTCAGCGCCGGGCGCAATATCTTCTCTCTGGTTTCCTTGCATAGTACTTGATTATGGTGCAAACAATTCATTCGTGAGCTCTCCTATGCCGATATTCTTTTCTGCCGAATACGGGATTACTTGGTTCGGCGCCACGGCATCCAGAAGTTCCTTCAAGCGGGATTTGTATTGCGATTTCTTTATCTTATCTATCTTGTTCGCGACGATGACGATGCGTTTGCCATGATCCTGCAAGGCGTTGAGCATGTCGATGTCGCTGGCTTTTAAGCCCACATGGGCATCAATGATCATCATGACTTTCTTCTGGGTATAGGGGGAGACGAAGAGATACCAATGGATAAGCTTGCTCACTTTCTCCTTCACCTCATGCGGCGCGCCGACAAACCCGTACCCGGGGAGATCCAGCAGATACAATGAGCGATTGATGAGGAACACGTTTATCTCCCGCGTGCGGCCGGGGACTGCGCTGGTGCGCGCCAATTTTCTCTGACGCGTGAGGGAATTAATAATGCTCGACTTGCCGACGTTGGAACGGCCAATCAACGCAATATGCGAGGCGTCATTCTCCAAGATATCATCCGTGCCTGCCACGCCTTTTATGAATTCCGCCGAGGTTATATGCATGTGTGTATACTGGCAAAAAATGCTCAAAAGACAATCGTGGGCACGGTCCGTGCCAACAGCGCATCGCGTATCTGCGCCGAGGGAAACTTCCCTTTCTGCGCAAGCGACTTATCCATGGAATTCCGGCCGTTTCTCGATGTCGTCGAGGATGCGATCAAGCGTTCGATAGGCGCTTTTGAGATACCGGTGCAGGCCGCGGAAATTCTCCTGCGCATCGGCGAGATCGTCCACGGGATCCGCCTGATAATAGGCGAGCACGTCGCGATCAAGATCGCGCTGCATTGCGCGAACGCGTTCGAGGATGCCGCGCTGAAACGCCTGGGCTTCTTGAACGTTAAAGTCTGACATATGCAATGTGAGGCTGTTAATAATTCGGAGGGGGAGGGATTCGAACCCTCGATACCTTGCGGTATACTCGCTTTCCAAGCGAGCGCACTAGACCAAACTATGCGACCCCTCCACTCCGGCAACAAATGTCCGTTACAACCAGATTTTTTTCAATTTGAAACTCCGCATGCCTGCGGGCGCAGACTCATACTCAAAAATTATCCGGTGGAATCCGCCGTAGCCATCACTCTGCCTTCGCCAAGGCATCGGCTGCTTCGTAATTCTAAATACTCTCCGCAAAGGCAGGGTAGTTTGTTGCGGAGGCGGACAAAAAAAGGCAGGATGCCTCTTTTGTCAGTATTTTTCGCTACCGCCAATACAGATGATTTCCGGGAAACCTCATCATTATGCGGTCCTGCGGCATCATGCGGCTGTGCGGACCAAAGCCCTCGACCGCCCAGAATACGGCGAGCGCTATGACCACGGCGATGATAATGCGCTTTGCGCGCTCGTCCATGTCGAGCGCGTGAACGCCCAAAATGAGCAGCAACACCGGCCACGCCTGCCACAGGGCGTACCAATTCCAGCGGATAAGGCCGAAATTATGGAGTAGCAGCGCGGCGCCCACGGCAATAAGCAGTATTCCCCACCATACGCCGTTATCCTTTTTCGTTTCATGAGTCATGTGCTCGCTTAATTTAATTCGTGCCATTCGTGTGAATGCGCATCATTCATGTCGCTGAATGAGAAGCATCACGCCTACCACAATCAAGAACACCGGCCACAGGCGCCCGAAATCCCAGCGCGGCATGAAATTATTAAGCAAGAAGAGCGCGCCGAGCACGATGAGCACGACCGCGCCCACATTCCTCCGTCTGCCCTCTCCCTCATTGTCTTTCTGCTTTGCCAATATATCGCCTTCCTGCCTCGACGCCTCTGTGCCTTCTTCCCTCTCACTCCCGCCCTCTTCCGGTAGCACCGCCCACAGCGCCAGATACGCAAGCACCCCGAAGCCTCCTCCCAGCGCCGCCACGACAAATAACGCCCGCACGATGACCGGGTCTACATCGAAATATTCGCCCAATCCCCCGCACACGCCCGCAATCACGCGGTGGGTGCAAGAACGGTAGAGTTTCTTGTCTATATGCATACAAATGGGCCATTTCGGGCCAAATGGCGGATTCGATAAATTAACCGAAATGGCTCATTACCAGGTTATGAGCCGTTTGCGTGCGAGTGCGCAGTAAGTGCGTTTAGATGCGAGGGGGCTACGTGCCCTTTTCTTCCTCCGGCGGCTGCAGAGGCACCTTGAATCTGAACGCGGAGCCTTTGCCCTTCCCCCTGCTCTCTGCCCACACACGCCCGCCGTGCGCTTCGATGATTTTCTTGACGATGAAAAGCCCCAGTCCCGTGCCTTCGGCAGAGACCCGCGCCACGCCGATGCCGCGCGAGAATTTCTCGAAAAGTTTGCCTGCTTCTCCCGGATCGATCCCCATGCCGGTATCCTCCACGCTCACCTGCGCGATTCTGTCCGTCCCTTCGACTTTCACATGGATCGATCCTTCGGCCGTATATTTAATGGAATTATCAATGAGGTTCATGATGACGTCCTTGAGTTTGTCAGGGTCAACCACGGCGTTGAGCGCGGGAGGGCCTGCATACGAGAGCTGCAGCTTCTTCTTGCCCGCCAAAGGTGTCAGCTCCTTGATGACGGTGCGCACCACGTCCGCAAGATTGGTCTGCACCCGCCCGATCACGAGCCGTCCGGACTCGATGCGCGACACGTTCAAAAACACCTGCACCATGCGCGCGAGCCGGTCTACTTCGGCAGAGACGCGCTGCAACACGTCCGTCTGTTCCTGGACGAATGTCCCGAAATCCCCCTCCAGCATCATCGAGAGATAGCCTTTGATGCCGGTCAAAGGCGTGCGCAATTGATGGGACGTGATGGAGAGAAACTCGGTCTTCGCCTGATCGAGCTGTTTCAATTTTACATTCGCGGACGCGAGCTGATCGTTGGCCGTTTTCAATTCCTCGGTCAATGCCTGTAATTGTTCGCGTTGTTCCACCTCGCGCTTGACACTTTTTACCAACAAATATCCAACAAGGGCGAGCAACGCAAGTGTGGGGAGCAGCACCCAGGTCACTACCTCAATCCGCTGGACGAAAAGGAGTGAGAATACCAACAACCAGATCCCGACGGTGAGCGCTTGTGTTGCGATCAGCTTCACATTGAACATTTGATAACGGACGACCAAGTAGACGAGCGCGGCGGCGAATACCGGCATGCCAAAAAGGCCGTATTGGCCGAGTTGCCAATTGTCCGTAAAACTTCCGGTAATATTGCCCCAAGAAAACGCCGCCAAAAAGAGCGCCGCGCCGATCGTGAGCAAGATAATTTGCCGTCTCTCTTCCGCTTTCCTGGATGCGGCGCAGCGCGAAACAGCGAACCCAATAATCCAGATAATCGCAATGGCTTCCACGAAATAGGTGTAGTACTGGGCAATCAACCCTTCCTCCGCGAGACAGGTTGCCGTGTCAAATCCAGATAACGAAAGACTGGTCGGACCGAACACGATAAGGGGGAGGAAGAGCAGCGCCAGGATTAATTTTTTGCCATACCCCATGTCCCGCTTATCGATGAGCGCGTGAATGAGATAGAGGCTCCCCGCGTACACCAGAGGTTCAATGACGATAATGACTGACCACACAAACATGATGACGTCGCTCCGATTACTCGCCCAGAAAACCGAATCCAAAAATACCCACGCCGCGAATGTCGTGAGGGTAAAGAAGAGGATCCTATTGGGAAGCTCTTTTCTCCCGCGCAGGAATACAAACACGGCGAGGAGAAGCGCGATGATGATGATGGGAAGATGCGAATAATACACCAGCGGCGCGACATTGGAAGAGAAGATAAGCCATTGCGGGCCTTCAAAATCACAGAGTGCTGGACTCTCAAACATAATGCGGTATACTTATTCAAGTAATGGGGTAAACTCTGATATTCCTTCTCGTATACTACCTACAATGATACTCGTGAAAACCAAATTAGGGCAAAGCAGGGTACACGGCATCGGGCTCTTTGCCGATCAATTTATTCCCAAAGGGACCGTGACGTGGGAATACCATCCGCGTTTTGATGCCTCCTTTACGGAAGAGGAGCTCGCACAGATGTCAGAACCTGCGCGTGAGCAAGTCCTTCACTACGCGTACTTCGACAAAGAGCTGGGTAAATACGTACTGTGCTTTGACGACCAACGCTTCATTAATCATACTGCCAAAAATTTCAATATCATTTCCACTCCCCGCCGTGACGTCGCGGCGCGGGATATCGAACCCGGTGAAGAATTATTCTGCGACTACAATCATTTCGATGATGCCTATTTTGAGCGCCGCAACATCAAGCCGCACCAACTCATTGATTAAGCGAAAGACGTCCACGCGGTCTCCAAAGGCATAACGCCACAATCGTATTGATGAGAAGTAAATAGACGGGATACAGGCTGATGGCGATATCCCAAGACTCAAGCGCGAAGATATTGAGCACGCTCGCCACGAAGGTAAGCGTCCACGCCAGTTTGTCTTCTGCCCACGGCCGCAGGTACGATTTCACCACCGTCGGTATCAACGCGAGAAAATCAATAAACACGTTGACCGCCAGCGCATAAAATGGCGATCGCAGAATCATCCATACCAAAAAACTTCCGACACTTCCAAAGAGACATACCCTATCGAGGCGCTCCCACTTCCCTTCTCCGTACTTTATAGAAAGAATCGCAATAATGAGGGTACCCACGACGTAACTTACTGCTACCCATATCGTATTCCGCGCGCCCGAACTCCAATAACTTGCTACAATCATCACATTCACGAGGGTGAGCACCCACCACGTAGCGCGATTCGGCTTGGTGGTCCCCCGCAGGATCGCGGCGATATAAATGAAATACTCTACAAAAGAAATCACCCCCGCTCCTTTGCCTATCAATGCGCTCACCGCAGGATCAATATTAAACACTGACGTCATACGCGCACGCTACTCAATATCAATATCCTCCGGCGCGGGCTCCGAAACGGGGTACACCACGCGAAAACTCCTTGCCACCATGGTGCGATAAAAAATGGCGATGAGCGAAAGGAGCACGAGCGCAAAAAATATCCTCAGGAGCAGACGCGAGCGTTTATCCATACGAAACGAATACCGCATTTATTTAGTATATTCTTTTACCCGCTCCACCACCTCCGACGGCAGGTTATTCACCTTGACGAGATAATCCACCGCCCCCAGGGAGCGCGCCTTCTGCGCGTCCTCGGGCTGGGAAAGATTCGTCCACATGATGACCGGAATGAGCATCGTCATGGGGTTCGCCTTGAGCTTTTGCAACACGTCAAAGCCATTGACCCGCGGCAAGATGATATCGAGGAGAATGACATCCGGCTTCTGCTCGCTCGCCATCCGCAGGCCTTCTTCGCCGTCCACGGCGTACGACACGGCAAAACCTTCACGCGAAAATTTGTCGCAATAGATGCTCGCGATCGTATTCTCGTCCTCCACAATCAGAATACGTTTCTTGCCTTTGACGAACGTGGGGAGTGAGGTATCCATACCGCGTATAGTTTTCTGATAGGTACCGACATAACCTTTCCCAAACATGGTCGTGCGGGGCGTTCCCATGATCTGCGCACACTTCGTGCCGCCTATGCGGGCAGATGCGGCGCAGACATGCTGATGCCGAGCCTTGCTTTGACCTTGGCGACCACTTCAGAAGGAATATTGTACGCTTTGACCAGATAATCTTCCGCGCCAAGCTCGCGCCCCTTCTTGATATCGCTCTCTTGAGAAAGGTTGGTCAAGAGGATAACGGGGATGGAACGGGTGGAGGCATCTTTCTTCAATTCCTGAAGCACCTCAAACCCGTCGCGCTTCGGAAGCAGTACGTCAAGAAGGATGAGATGCGGTTGCACTTCCCGCGCCTTTCGCAGCCCTTCTTCCCCGTCCCCCGCAAAATTGACCACAAAACCCTCCAGGGTGAACTTCGTCACATACATGCCGGAAAGGAACTCATCGTCCTCAACAATAAGAATTTTCAGCTTGCCATCTACTGACATAAGAGTACTTATTAAAATGAGACTGCAGAACAACTTCCGCGTACGTCCGCGTCCGGCCGCATACGCAACACGTCGTGATGATTATTTTTTCATCCTTCGCTCCACCTTCAGCACCTGAAGCGTGGTTTTGAGCACGGTATCCGGCTGCAGGGAAATCGAATCAATCCCTTCCTTGACCAGGAATTCCGCAATGGCGGGGAAATCCGACGGCGCCTGGCCGCAGATGCCGATCTTGCGTTTGTATTTCTTCGCCGTCTTAATCACCATGCTCATCATGCGCTTAACTGCGAGATTGCGCTCGTCGCCGACGGAGGCGACCAGTCCCGAGTCGCGGTCCAATCCCAGCGTCAGCTGCGCGAGGTCATTTGAACCGATGGAGAATCCATCGAAGATCGCCGAGAATTTGTCGGCAAGAATGACATTGGAAGGAATCTCGGCCATCACGTACACTTCAAGCCCGCTCTTCCCCCGCACCAAGCCGTTCTTCTTCATCTCCGCGATCACGCGCTTTCCCTCTTCCACGGTGCGGCAAAAAGGCACCATAACTTTGATATTAAGCAGCCCCATCTCTTCCCGCACTTTTTTAAGCGCAGCGCACTCCAGCGCGAAACCTGCGCGGTACTTGGGGTCGTAATAGCGCGACGCGCCGCGCCAGCCGATCATGGGATTGCGCTCCTCCGGCTCGTATTCCCTGCCGCCGATGAGCGACGCGTATTCGTTTGACTTGAAATCCGAAAGGCGGACAATGACATCATGCGGCCAGAATGCGGCGCCGATGCGCGCGATGCCGTAGGCGAGCTGGTCCACGAAATATTTCGGCTTATTGGGCTCGGCGCGGGTGAGCCGCGCGATTGCCGCGCGCGCGCGCGCGTCCTTGAGCCGCGAGAGATTCAGGAGCGCCAGCGGATGGATGCGGACATAATTGGAAATAATGAATTCGAGCCTCGCGAGCCCCACGCCCTGGTTGGGAATCTGGGCAAACGAAAATGCCTGTTCCGGCTCGCCCACGATCATCATCATCTGGGTCTTGGGCGGAGTGAGCGCTTTCAAATTGACCCGCTCCACGGCAAACGGGAGCGCGCCCTGGTACACCACGCCGCGCTCGCCCTCGGCGCAGCTCACGGTCACCGTCTGTCCGTTCTTGAGCACCGTGGTCGCATTGCCGGTGCCGACGATCGCGGGAATGCCGAGTTCGCGCGAGACGATCGCGGCATGCGCCGTGCGGCCGCCCGAATCGGTCACGATGGCGGAAGCGATTTTCATGATGGGCTCCCAGTCGGGATCGGTCATCGTGGTGACCAGGACCTCTCCTTTCTGGAAGGTATGGATCCCCGACGCGTCCCGGATGACCCTCACCCGCCCGCTTCCCACTTTTGCGCCCACGGCAACGCCCTCCACCAGCACCGTATGCTTTTTGCGCGCGGCGCCGTTTTTCAGACGATACGTTTCGAGTATATTCACGTTTTTGCGCGCCATTACGGTCTCGGGGCGCGCCTGCACGATATACAGCTTGCCGGTCCTGCCGTCTTTCGCCCATTCGATGTCCATGGGCTTGCCGTAATGCCGCTCGATAATGACGCCCCAGCGCGCGAGTATCAGCGCCTCTTCGTCCGTGAGCGCGAAACGCAGCTGATCTTTGAGGGGAAGGGAGACATTGACCGTCGTAGGGGCAAATCGTGCCGAAGGCACACTTGCATTTTGAGTTTTGAGTTTTGAGTTTTGAGTTTTCTTGGCGTACACCATCTTCAAATGCTTAGTACCGAGACGTTTGGCGATGATGGCGCATTTCCCCTGCGCGAGCGTAGGCTTGAAGATGATGAACTCATCCGGATTCACCGCTCCTTGCACGATGTTCTCGCCCAGTCCCCAGATCGCATTGATGAGCACGACGTTGCGGAAACCCGACTCCGTATCAATGGTAAAGAGCACGCCGGAAGAGCCTCGGTCCGAACGCACCATCGCCTGGATGCCTACGGAGAGCGCCACGTCCCGCTGCGCAAACCCTTTGTCCACGCGGTAGGAAATCGCGCGGTTGGTGAAGAGCGACGCGTATGCCTTGCGGACCGCCTCGCACACCGCCGCCTCGCCGACGACGTTCAAGTACGTCTCCTGCTGGCCGGCAAAGGACGCGTCAGGCAGGTCTTCCGCAGTTGCACTTGAGCGCACCGCCACGCTCAAACTCTTCGTTCCCTCCTGTCGCGACAGCATGCGGTAGGAGCCGATAATCGCCGCGCGCACCTCGTCTGGAAGGGGGGCGGCGCGGATCATCTGCCGTATCGTCTCGCCGACCCGCTGGAGCGCGCGCATATTATGGGTGTCCAAACCCTTGAGCAGTGTTTTCACCTTGGTGTCCAGCCCCGCGCGTTTCATGCAATGGCGATAGGCGGCGGAGGTAACAGCAAATCCGTCGGGCACGCGCACGCCGCGACTCCCCAAGGTGCGCACCATCTCGCCCAAACTCGCATTCTTGCCGCCGACCGTGGGCACGTCGCGGAGAGAAATCTGGCGGAACGGTATGACGAATTGTGAGAGAGAAGGCATGAGGGAGGAGGATGAAGGCGATGCGAACAGAAATTTAAGGCGAAGGGTCCGCAGGTGCGCGAAGGCACGCGGCAAGCACGCACAGGAGAAAAGGCAGATAGAACAGCGAGAGAAGCGCCTGGGGATTGATGGGGAGGCCTGCGCGCGCGAGCGGGGCCGCGAACTGGTCGAGGACGTAGATCAGCAGCAGCGCGGCGCCCGCCCGCCAGCTGATCTCCCACGGAGAGTTCCAAAACCGGCGGAAAGCGTCACGCAGATTGAGGAACGGATTGCGCGCACGGGGCGCCTCTGCGGGAAGCAAGGCGAGTCCGGCGATCAGCGCGCCGATCAAAAGGACGACCGCAAACACGAGCAGGAAAATGCGATTCGTCGTCGCGAGTACCCCGTCTGTCATGCCGATGTAGCGGTGCACCAAGCTGGTGAGAAGTACCATGAGGAAATAAAATATGCGCACGGAGAGAAACAGCGCGGTCGCCGCCACCAGCGTCCGCAGGAACGCGCGCCAGCCCTCGCGCAGCAGCGCGCGGAACGACGGCGCGCCCTCGCGGTACTCCACCAGCGCGACCAGCGACGCGAGAAACCAGAGCTGGAGGAACAGAGACACGAGCGCCACCGGCACGACGACCAAGAGCGACACCCCGGACGCGGCGCCGACAGACGGGATAATGCCGAGCGATGCGCTCCCGCCGCGATCAAGATAATCGAGGAACGACTGCCACGCCGCCGCCCCGAACGCGCTCACCTGCACGGCGAGCATGCCGAGGTTGAATGCGAGCACGAGCGCCGCGAATTTCCAAAAACGCGCGCGAAAGAGATCCCATGCGGCGCGCAGGAGCGCACCGAAGGAGGGAAACGTACGCAGAGACGAAGGAGACATACCCCGCATATCAAAAATACATTACGGCTGCAGCGCCTGTGCGGTGCGGCGAAACGGTTTCGCCGCCCATGCCGCCGCGCCGCCGATGCAATAGCCGAACACGCCGGTCACGACCGGCTCGACCATAAGATTAAAGACTGTCCAGAATTCGCGCACGAGCACCATGCGCACCAGGGCCAGCGCCAGCCCCATCGCGATCCCGGCCATGCCCGCTGCCACGGCCGCCGCGCCCGCATCCGCGGCACTCCCCCGCATGATCCGCCATCCCACGAGCACCCATACAGCCAACTTTACGATGAACGAAAACGCATCCGCGCCGTCCGCCCACGCGCCGTACATGACCGCCGCCAGAAGCGTGAACGCTGTCGCAAGCAGGCTCCCGTACCACGCCGGTTTTGTGACCTGCCGGAGATACCAATCAAAATCAAAACCATAGATACGCATGCCTTCCCCCTGGCGCCGTTCGGGCGGCGCGGAACGATACGACGGCGCCGTCATAACAGCGGGCGTAAGGGTCGTATTGGGCAGTGATGATTCCATGTATAAGCCGTGTGGGCTGAACTTTTCTCTTATCTCATTATACTATAAAAGTGCCCCGCGCGCCAAACGCCGCCAAAAAAGAGTCTCGGAGGTTTCGCGGGCAAGGCTACGCCTCCGTCAAAAGCGGAGGCGTAGCGCGGACACAATTCCTCAAAACCCTCCCGGCGAGGGTTGGTCAGTTGCGAAACCCTCCGCAACCAGCCCCCAGCATGGTCTCCGACTCCGCCGAAAGGCGAACGTCGGAGTGGGGCTGGTGAGGCGGAGTGCGGTTCCGCGCTGGCGGGACCGACACGCGTTTCGCAACAAACAACCAGAGTTAATACTCCATGTCATCCCCTCCGCCCATACCACCCATGCCGCCGCCCATTCCCGACTTGTCGTCTTTCTTCTCCGGCACTTCGGTCACCACCGCTTCAGTCGTGATGAGCATGGCGGCGATAGACGCCGCGTTCTGAAGCGCGGAACGGGTAACCTTCGTGGGATCAATCACGCCTGCCTTCACCAAATCTTCGTATTGGTTGGTCGCGGCATTGTAGCCAAATGGCCCCTGATGCTTCTTCACTTCTTCCACGACCACGGATCCGTCCTTGCCGGCATTCAAAGCAATCTGCCGCAAGGGCTCTTCCAGTGCGCGCCGGAGAATGTCCACGCCGATCTTCTCCTCCCCCACGGCCTGCACCGTATCGAGCGCGGGCAGCGCGCGCACCAGCGCGACGCCGCCGCCGACCACGATGCCTTCTTCGATCGCAGCCTTGGTCGCGGACACGGCGTCTTCCACGCGATGCTTCTTCTCTTTCATTTCCGTCTCGGTTGCGGCGCCCACTTTGAGCACGGCCACGCCGCCGGTGAGTTTGGCCAGCCGCTCTTGGAGCTTTTCTTTGTCGAATTCTGAATCGGTCAGGTCAAGCTCTTTCTTGATCTGGGCGACGCGATCCTTGATCGCTTTCTCATCTCCCTTGCCTTCCACGATCGTCGTCGTCTCCTTGGTCGAGATGATCTTCCGCGCATGGCCGAGATCGGTGAGCTCTATGCTCTCAAGCTTGAGTCCCACTTCTTCCGAAATGACGCGGCCGCCGACGACCACGGCGATATCCTGCAGCATTTCCTTGCGGCGATCGCCAAACCCGGGCGCTTTGACCGCAAGCGAGTGGAACGTGCCGCGGATTTTATTCACGACGAGCGTGGCGAGCGCCTCCCCGTCCACTTCCTCGGCGATGATCACGAGATTCTTCTTGCCGGTCTGGGCAATCTTTTCCAGCAGCGGAAGAATGTCGCCTATCGCGGAAATTTTCTTATCCGTAATGAGGATGTTCGCGTCCTCATAGACCGCTTCCATGCGGGAAGGGTCGGTGATCATGTAGGGCGATGAATATCCTTTGTCGAATTGCAGTCCTTCGACGATTTCTTTCTCAATGCCGAACGACTGCGACTCCTCAACCGTCACCACGCCGTCCTTGCCGACTTTATCGATCACTTCCGCTATCTCGCGCCCGATCTCGGGGTCGTTGGCGGAAATGGCAGCCACCTGCGCGATCTCCTCCTTGCCCGAAACGGGTTTGCTGATTTTGCCCTTAAGCTCTTTCACGATCGCCTCCACGCCCTTCTCGATGCCGCGCTTAACCACCATGGGATTGGCGCCGGCGGCCACCACTTTCAATCCCTCGTGCACCATGGCTTGCGCCAGCACGGTCGCGGTCGTGGTGCCGTCGCCGGCAATGTCATTGGTCTTGGTCGCGACTTCCTTGACCAGCTGCGCGCCGACATTTTCAAACTTGTCTTCAAAATCTATCTCTTTCGCGATCGTCACGCCGTCGTTGGTGATGACGGGCGATCCCCAGCCCTTGTCCAGCACCACGTTGCGGCCGCGAGGCCCCAGAGTGACTTTCACCGCGTTCGCGAGCTTGTCCACGCCGCGCTTGAGCGCCGCGCGCGCCCGTTCGTTGTAGATAATCTGCTTTGCTTGTGCCATATACCTTAATATTATCTCCGCGTCTATCCGCGTCTTGATCCGCGTGGTTCCGCCTCTACTGAACTTTAGAAGCAGATAGGCGCGGATGTATACGCGGAACAACGCAGAACGGAATTACTAATCCTCTATAATCGCCATGACTTCCGACTCCGCGACCACGAGGATTTTCTCGTTGCGCGCGAGTTCGAATTCGTCCGGCGAATACTTCTTGAATAAAATTTTGTCCCCGACCTTGACGGACATCGCTCCCCGCTGGCCGTTTTCCAGGAGTTTCCCCGGGCCGACCGCGAGCACTTCCCCCTTTTCCGGTTTTTCCTTGTCCGCGGTCTGCGGCAGGACCAAGCCGGCCTTGGTGTATTCTTCTTCTTCAATGGGTTTCACGATAATATGATCGTGCAAAGGTTTTAACTTCATAATTTTAAAGCGTTGTGTGGCCTTTAGTGTCAATATGCGCGGTAGTGAGTGTTATAGACGAGCTTTACACGAAACACCGCGAAAGAGGACACGAGGCGCCACGAAATGATAATAATAATGATATTTAGCACTCTCGACCTAAGAGTGCTAATCGCCACACTATCTTAATCATAGGCCGCACACATGTCAAGCCCCCTCCCCGCCCACCATACTAACCCCGACGCGTACAGCCCCGCCGGCAGGGTCCAGAAATAATGGTCGAGCATGATAAGAACGGCCCAACAAATGAACAACGGCAATACGTTTCGGTAATTTGGATTTTGAATTTTGGACTTATTTTGAATCTTGAATTTTGAACTTTGAACTTTTACCCGCATAAATAGTCCGACCATAAGGATAAGCACTCCTCCGACTCCCAGCTCCACTAACAACAGCGCAGACACATTGTGCACCGGCTGTATATCCCAGATGGACACATCCGGATACAGCGTCCGCAGCGCCGCAGTCGAAGCGCCCAGTCCCGTGCCGGTCACGCCGTAGTGCCGCAACGTCTCCGCGGCTTCCTCAAACGCCGCGGCGCGCTTGGTAAACGAGAGCGCCTCCAGCCGACCCCTCGCGGTCAGCCGGGTGAAGGCGACCGGTCCCGCGAGCAAAAGAATGAGAAGCCCCGCCACCGCCATTCCCTTCATCCACGGTATCAGCCCGCGGAAACGAATGTCCCGTCGCGCCTGCCAGGCTATTGCCATGCCTCCCGCAACCGTGGCGATAATCGCCGCGCGGCTTGCCGCCGTGACAATTCCCGCGAGCAAAATAATCGGCGCGATGACGATAAATATATTTCGACAAAATATCCACACGTCCTGTAGGGGCCGCACATGTGCGGCCCTCGTCGCGGGACGCACGTATGCGTCCCCTACAATGGATGAAGTGACAATCAGCGCAAAAAATATCACTAACGCGACGCTTGAAAACCCGCCGAGGGCATTCGGATGCGGCATGGTGCCGTGCGCCCGCAGCCATCGCCCGCCTTGAGCCTCCACCACGCTGGCGCCGAGCGTGGATGCCTCCTGCCATGAGAGCCCCAGCCATTTAGTGCTGATCATTGAACTCTGGGTGAAGAATTGCGCCGCGCCGAATCCCGCCGAAAGAGTCATGCTCACCACAAACGCAGAGAGTGTCCGGCGCAGGACAATCGAATCCTGTTTCAAAAGATATGCGCCCGCCACTGCAATCAACAAAACTCTTACCAGTGCCGCTCCCGTCAGCACCGGCTCAAGCGAGACAAACAATTCATAGACAACAAACACTGCGGCTCCCATAGTCCACGCCAACCGCCCCATAGTCATCCTGGATTTAATCCGGGATCCAGAAAGCAAAAACAAAACTATTACTGCAATCAGTAGCAACACCAAATCAAACCCGTACACGCTCACCCTTCCATACTCCCACACGCTATCGCCCACCGGAGCATCACGCACGATCCACCGCGTCTGCAGCGGCAATAAAAATCCGAATAACGGAAACAGCAACGCCAACGTTTTATTCACCAAGTTGGTTACTATCATAATATCGTTATATGGAAGTGAACGCACGAAGGCGTTCGATCCATGTACGACGATACTCGGCACGGCGATCAATATCATGAAATTTCAGCACGGTATCTGACACGACCACGCCGTCGCTGTACCCCGCCAGATCCTTAATGCGCGCGGGCATGATGTGCTTCTGGATTGATTTCAAAACCGACTCAAGCCGCGTTCCGCTGAAAACGAACTCAAACGCCTTTTGCACCGGCCATGAGATCAACGATGTGCACACTGCGCGCAACGGTGACGTGTCGTACGGCGAAGCAGAAGACAACGCGGCGCGCAGCGTTTCATTTGCCTTCCAAAATTTCTCATACACGCCCCCGTGATCGTACAGAGGC
>Ga0209211_10004201_pt1 | contig 22720 bp, 18 predicted proteins | sample RifGroA2_FD_183992 | JGI IMG/M metagenome (GOLD analysis project Ga0209211, IMG submission 183992) | Groundwater microbial communities from Rifle, Colorado, USA - Groundwater A2 (SPAdes) (version 2) | ecosystem: Environmental > Aquatic > Deep subsurface > Groundwater | place: Rifle, Colorado...
ATGGTTGCAATAAAAAAATTTACTTATTTCTTGATTGTTTTTGTTCCGAAAAACAGCTTTGCCGCTGGTATAGAAGAAGTTAATAAACTTGTCAACAATATCAGCGTTTATATTTTAAAGCCGCTGATATTTTTGATGTTCGCGCTGGCAACGTTGGTCTTTATATGGGGCATTCAAACTTTCGTCGGTTCGGCGGACGATGTTGAAGCTCGCGCTAAAGGCGCGAGGCAAATGATATGGGGTATTCTCGGGATGGTTATAATGATCGCGGCCGTCGCTCTTAAGACAATCATTGAAAAGACCGTTTTGGTGCTGTAAGCGACATGGACTCGTAACATTCAAATCTCTCCGCAGGTCACGATATGTCGTCAAGATGAGATTAGTTGAAGATGAATAAGAGATCAAAATACAGTTCCAAGGTCTTCGCGCTTTGGAAGCATTTCATGAGCTAGAAAGTTGACATTATTTTTTGCATAGTATAAGCTTACCCAATCTTCGCAAGATTGTGTCACAGGGGAAAAGACGAAGGATTACAAGGCTTATTGGTCCTTTCTTATCTTGCCTAACAAAAACTAAATAAACAAATTACTTTTAGCCTGCCTTGACAATAGGGCGCTTTTATTTTGTGTATTAAATTTTATTAATTTTTTTAATGACTAAACTTTGGTCGTTTTTAATTTTTAGTTTTAATTTTTAATTTTCCCATGGATACTCACAAAATTTTTCATAACGGCAACATAGCGGAAATTATTCCTCTGGAGACTGGCGGTGAGCGTCCAAAAAAGTATTTTGGTAAGTGGAAAAAACCGCTTACGGCTCTGCCGAATCTCGTGGAGTCTCAGATTAAATCTTTTGAATGGCTAGTGGAGCACGGTCTAAAAGAAGTCTTCAGAGAATTTTCATCAATCAAAGATTATGCCGGTAAAAAGTTTGAATTGGATTTTACCGGTTTCAAGCTTTCTGAGGCGAAGTACGACGAGTATTACGCCAAGGCAAACAAGCTTTCTTACGAAGCGCCTCTTAAAGGAACTGTCCGCCTTAAAAATAAAATGTTGAACAGCGTCAAAGAGCAGGAAATTTTCCTCGCGGATTTTCCGCTTATGACTAATCACGGAACCTTTATAATTTCCGGCATTGAGCGGGTTATTGTTCCCCAGCTCGCCCGTTCTTTCGGTATTTCTTTTACCGCCCAGGATATTAAGGGCGGACGCTATTTTGGGGCGAAAATCATCCCTTCGCGCGGAGCTTGGATTGAAATTGAAAGCGACCCGGACGGCGCTATTTATGTTCGGATTGACCGAAAGCGCAAATTTGCCGTTACCTCTTTACTTAGAATTTTGGGAGCGACAACCGATGAGGCGATATTCGCTCATTTTAAAAATAATCAGTTCGCTCTGCCGGTGCTTCAAGCGACGTTAGCCAAAGATCACGCTCACACTCCGGATGAGTCTTACCTTGAAGTTCACAAACGGCTTCGCGACGGCGATTTGGGTACGGTGAAGAACGCGCGGGAATTCATCAACTCAATTTGGAGCGAAGAAAGGTACGATATTTCCAAGGTTGGCCGATTTCGTTTCAATAAATTTTTCACTAAAGGGCTTGATGTCAAAGCTCTTTCAATCCGGACTATCACGCTTTCCGATGTCGTCACTAGCGTTTCTCATATTATTGATCTGAACAACACGCCTGGCGCTATTGAAGACGATATTGACCATCTCGGAAGCCGCCGGGTTCGTTTTGTCGGTGAATTAATGCAACAGAAAATTCGCGTTGGCATGTCTCAGATTAAGCGCAATATCCAGGACAGAATGTCTACCGTTGACCCTGATGTGACGCTTCCGGTGCAATTTATTTCTCCAAAACCCCTGCAAGCCCGTCTTAAAGAGTTTTTTACGACGAACCAATTATCGCAGTTTATGCTTCAGGAAAATATTCTGTCTGAGTTGGAACATCTCCGCACGCTTTCTGCTTTAGGTCCGGGAGGTTTGACGCGGGAGCGAGCCGGTTTTGAAGTGCGAGACGTTCACCCGTCTCATTATGGAAGGCTTTGTCCGATTCACACCCCGGAAGGTCCGAACATAGGTTTAATTCTCCGTCTTTCCACTTACGCCACGATTAACGATTTTGGCATGATTGAAACGCCGTACGCCAAAGTAAAAGACGGCAGAATTACCAAAGAGATTCAATATCTTGACGCGTTGGCTGAAGAAAGTTTCAAAATCGCCCATGCCGCGATTGATTATGATGAGGAAGGTAAAATTACAAACAATGAAGTGGAGGTGCGCATTAACGGTAAGCCTGGTTTAGTTTCGCGCGATGAAGTTGATTTTGTTGACGTCGCGACCAATCAGGCGTTCTCAATCGCTACCTCAATGATTCCGTTTTTAAATCACGACGATGCCAATCGCGCTCTCATGGGTAGCAATATGCAGAAACAGGCTACCCCTTGCATTGTTCCGGAGACACCTTTAGTGGCGACTGGCATTGAAGAAAAAGCGGCGCTTGATAGCGGTCGGATTTTGCTTGCCGAAGAGGATGGCACAGTATCGTACATCGACGCTTCAAAGATAGTTACAAAAAACGCCAAAGGTAAAGAACGCGCTTACGCTCTGGTTAATTTTTCCAGGACAAACGGTTTTACCGCTTTTCATCAAAGACCGTCGGTTTCTCTCGGCGATGTCGTGAAAAAAAGAGATTTATTGGCAGACACTTCTTCCAGCAGTCACGGTCAAATCGCTTTGGGACAAAATATGCTTGTGGCTTTCATGTCCTGGTCTGGCGCCAACTATGAAGATGCCATTATCATTTCCGAGCGCGTGGTTAAGAATAGCAAGTTCAGCTCCATTCACATTGAGGAGTTTGTCGTTAATGTTCGCGATACAAAGCTTGGTCCTGAAATCACAACGCACGATATTCCGAATGTCGGTGAAGCCAAATTAAAAAATCTTGATGAAGACGGCATTGTTCGCATTGGCGCGGAGGTGAGACCGGGGGATATTTTGGTAGGTAAAATTACGCCAAAAGGCGAAACGCAACTCACCCCGGAAGAAAGGCTTTTGCGTTCTCTTTTTGGGGAAAAAGCTCGCGACGTCAAAGATACTTCAAAACGGATGGAAGGAGGCAAGCGCGGCCGGATTATCGGTATCAAAGTTTTTTCTCGCGACAAAGGCGACAAGCTTGATTCAGGCATTATAAAACGGATTCACATAGAAGTAGCCGAGCTTCGCACGGTTTCCGTGGGCGACAAACTTGCCGGGCGCCACGGCAATAAAGGAGTTATTTCAAAAATTTTGCCCGAGGAAGATATGCCGTATATGCCAGATGGACGCCCGGTTGACGTAATTTTGACGCCCTTAGGCGTGCCTTCACGGATGAATCTCGGACAAATTTTAGAGCTTCATTTAGGGCTTTCCGCCCAGGTTTTGGGTTATCAAGCTATTGTTCCTCCTTTTGCGGGAGCGACGGAAGCGGAAATAAAAAATGAATTGACAAAAGCGGGTATTCCAAAGACAGGCAAAGTTAAGCTCTATGACGGTCGAACGGGAGAACCTTTCAATCAAGATATCGCTATCGGATATATGTACATTATGAAATTACATCACATGGTTGACGATAAAATTCACATGCGTTCCATCGGTCCGTACTCTCTCATTACCCAGCAACCTTTAGGCGGCAAAGCCCAAGGCGGCGGTCAACGTTTTGGCGAAATGGAAGTCTGGGCGCTTCTTGGTCACGGCGCGGCCCATACTCTTCGTGAAATTCTCACTATAAAATCCGACGATATCATGGGTCGTTCGGCCGCTTTTGACGCTATCGTCAAAGGCGAGGAAATTACGGAGTCCAACGCCCCGGCCTCTTTTAATGTTTTGCTCAATAACCTTAGGGGTTTAGCGCTTGACGTTGAATTGAAAGGAGATAATGTTCGTGAGGAACAAGAAAACAGAAGGTCGCGTAGAGAAAATTAAAATATAAATTCCGCTTTAATTTTTTAATTTTCAACTTCTTATGATTAAATCAAAAACAATCACCAATATAAACAATTTTGACACTATCAGTCTCAAAATCGCTTCTCCTGAAAGGATCAAAGAGTGGTCGTTCGGCGAGGTTACCAAGCCGGAAACCATCAATTATCGCACGCAACGGAGCGAAAAATCCGGTTTATTTGACGAGAAAATTTTCGGTCCCGATCGGGATTACGAATGTTATTGCGGCAAGTATCGCGGTATTCGGTATAAAGGCATCGTTTGCGAGAAGTGCGGCGTTGAAATTACGCGCTCAATCGTCCGTCGAGAGCGCATGGGCCACATAGACCTCGCGACCCCGGTTTCTCACATTTGGTTTCTTCGCAGTATGCCGTCGCGACTTGGCCTTATTCTTGGAATGTCAACTGATGATCTGGAAAAAGTTATTTATTTCGCGGGTTATATTATTACAAAAATATTTCCCGATGAACGAGCGCAGATTTTGAAAGACCTTGATTCGCAGTACAAGACTGAAACTAAATCTCTCCAAGGCGATAAGTCTAAGGAGGCTATTAAAGAGAAATATATTGCCGTCAAGAAAGAAATTGAAGGCATTCAAGAAGGCATTGTGCTTGACGAGGTTGCCTATCACGGTTTTTCAAAAAAATACAGCACGCTCTTTGAGGCTTCCATTGGCGCGGAGGTGGTTTATGATTTATGCCGAAACGTCAATTTAAAAAAACTTGAAGAGAAATTGGAAGGTATGTTTCAAAAAGCCGGCTCGCTTGAAAAGGAGAAAATCAACAAACGTCTTTCTCTGGTTCGTTCCATGATTAATTCCAATATTCGTCCCGAGTGGATGTTTTTGACCAGAATTCCGGTCATTCCGCCGGCTTTGCGACCGATGGTCCCTTTGGACGGCGGTCGCTACGCCACTTCCGACGTCAACGATCTTTATCGGCGCGTTATCAATCGCAACAATCGTTTAAAAAAACTGAAGGAAATTAACGCTCCCGATGTCATTTTACGCAACGAAAAGAGAATTCTTCAGGAAGCGGTTGACTCTTTGATTGACAATTCAATCCGACACGGCAATACGCCGTCAGGCGCTCTTAATCAATCTCAGCGAAGACCGCTGAAATCGCTTTCCGACAACCTTAAAGGTAAACGCGGTCTTTTTCGCCAGAATCTTTTGGGAAAGCGCGTGGATTATTCCGGACGCTCCGTTATCGTTGTCGGTCCGGAACTCAAACTTGACCAGTGCGGTTTGCCGAAACACATGGCGCTTGAATTATTCCGCCCTTTCGTTATCGGAGAGCTGTTGCGCAGAGAGTTAGCCTACAATATACGTGGCGCTGGCCGCCTTATTGACGAAGACATTCCGGAGGTTTGGGCCATTCTTGAAGATATTACCAAAGACAAGTATGTGCTTTTGAATCGCGCTCCCACTTTGCACCGCCTTGGCATTCAGGCGTTTCGTCCCGTACTGATAGAAGGCAACGCTATTCATGTCCACCCTCTTGTTTGCACCGCTTTCAACGCCGACTTTGACGGCGATCAAATGGCGGTTCATTTACCTCTCGGCATTGAGGCTCAACTTGAAGCCAAAGAAATTATGGCTTCCGACAAGAATATTTTGAAGCCTGGAAACGGTGACCCGATTATTTCGGCCAAAATGCTTGATATCGTGCTCGGTTGTTACTGGATGACCAAAATTATTCCCGGAGCGGAAGGTGAAGGCAAGCCGTTTGGCAGTCCCAATGCGGCCATTACCGTTTTCAACTTTGGCGCCGTTGATCTTCGCGCTAAGGTTAAGGTTTTGGGAACGGAAAATTTGAAGTATAAAGAATTTACCGGTTCGCTTTTTGAGACATCGGTTGGGCGCCTGCTCTTCAATAGTATCCTTCCGTCGGATTATCCCTACATCAATCAAGACATTGAGCGTAAAAAAATGGCGGCATTGGTTGACGACCTTATAAATCGTTACGGCATTCGCAACATTCCGCCGATTATGGATAAAATTAAAATTTTCGGTTTCAAATACGCCACATATTCCGGCGTCACTTGGGGCATCGATGATGTGAAAATTCCGGAAAAAAAAGCGGCGGTTATTGATCAAGCCAAGAAGAAATCTGATGAAACACTTTTTCAATACAACGAAGGTCTTCTCTCGCAAGACGAGAAGCTTCGTAAAAATATTGAAATTTGGCATGGCGCCAAAAATGAAATAGAAAAGCTGATACCGGCGACATTGCCTCCGAACGGTTCGGTTCACGATATGGTGTTTTCTGGCGCTCGAGGTTCATTCTCGCAAATTACCCAAATGGCTGGCATGAAGGGTCTCATCCAAAATACCGCTGGCGAAACTATTGAGTTTCCAATTCTTTCTTCCATGAAGGAGGGTCTGACTCCGATTGAATATTTCATTACTACCCACGGCTCGCGCAAAGGTTTGACCGATACGGCGCTTAATACCGCCAAGGCCGGCTATCTCACCCGCAAACTTTTCGTCGCCGCCCAAGATACTATCATTACCGAGGAAGATTGCGGCACGAAGGATGCCATTATCGTTAAGAGAGCCGGAGTTTTGGGCGATACTTCGTTTGCCAAGAATATAAAGGGCAGGGTGCTTGGAGCAGAAATTATCGGCAAAGATGGGACAGTGCTTTTCAAAAAAGGCACTCTGCTTTCAAAGATAGACGCTATTAAAATTCAAGATGAGGGTGTTACCGAAGCGAAGGTTCGTTCTCCTTTAATTTGCAAGTCCATTTACGGCATTTGTGGCCGCTGCTATGGAGTTGACCTTGGTAAGTATGAACCTGTTGGCATCGGCGAAGCGGTCGGTACTATTGCGGCTCAAGCCATCGGCGAGCCCGGCACTCAGCTAACCATGCGCACTTTCCACGCTGGCGGCACGGCTTCCGTTGGAGGCGATATTACCCAAGGTTTGCCTCGCGTTGAAGAATTGTTTGAGAAACGTTCTCCCAAGAATCCAGCCATTGTCAGTCGGGTAGACGGTATGGTGTCCGAAATTAAAGATTCGGGCAAGGAGAAGGTAATTATTGTTATTCCAAATATCGCCGATAAATCAAAAACCAAGAAAAAAAGCGAGATTGAATATACTTTAAGTTACAACCGTATGCCGTTTGTAAAGGCTGGAGACAGCATTAAGAAGGGCGACATCATCACTGACGGCTCGGCTGATATTGATGAATTGTTTAAGTATGCCGGACACGAAAAAACCGAAGAATACATTATTGCCGAAGTCACAAAGCCGTATGAACTTCAAGGTGAGACGGTTTCAAGGAAGCACATTGAAGTTATCGTTCGCCAAATGTTTAGCCGCCGAAAAGTTTTGGACGGTGGCGGCACGGTCTTGTCTTCCGGTGAAGTGGTTGACCTTTATAATCTTTCTCTTGAAAACGCCAAAGCAAAAGAGCTCGGATTGGAGGAAGCCAAAGTGGAACACATGGTCATGGGCATTTCTGAAGTATCGCTTTCACGAAAGAGTTTTCTTTCCGCCGCTTCTTTCCAACACACCACAAGAGTTCTTATCAATGCCGCCATTCGTGGTAATGAAGACAAACTGATCGGTCTTATGGAAAACGTCATCATCGGGCGTTTGATTCCGGCTGGCACGGGACTTGCCGGTGGAGCGAAGGCGACACTTATTGCCGAAAAGCGACAGGAGATGGAAGACCTCAAAATTTAATTACTCAACCTTGAGGCTTCGCTTGGATAAATTACACTCGTGTTTTTTACGAAAAATCAAAAACTCCTCGCAGACTCGTCAAACAGTTTGATTTTTCTAAAACACTCGTTAATTTATACCCAAGCTCCGCCAACGGTTTCGTAATTAAATTTTTCGGTCTAAGGGAAGAAGAGGAAGAAGGAGAATACTTTGTTAACCCGTTCAGAAACTTTATCTTGAGGTCTAAGGAGGAGAGGGGAGAGCAAACTTTCTAGACTGGGTTTAGTTATTGGTGTATATTATGGTTATGTCAATTGATTGGACAAATATATATAAGAAATACAAAGGGCTTTGGGTTGCTCTTTTAGACGATGAGCAGACGGTTGTTGGTAGCGGCAAATTTCTCAAAGAGGCAATAAAGGAAGCGCATGAAAACGGTTGCAAAGACCCTATTGTTACTCGCGTGCCTGAAACGCTGTCTGCTTTTGTTGGCGGTTTTGTATGAAATTTTGTTACAAACAATATGGAAGTGGTGTGTCTCGCCCAGTTATTCCCATAACTATTAAACACGGAAATAAGTCTATCAGATACGAAGCATTGGTTGATTCGGGAGCCGATGCCTGTTTTTTCCACGCCGAAGTCGGAGAATGGCTTGGATTAGATATTAAAACAGGAAAGGCAGAAGAAGTTTTCGGTATTGGCGGAAAAGCGTCGGTGTATTATCGTCATAAAATTGTAATTGAAATCGGAGGATGGTTACACAGACACACTATTTTGTATCTTACGGAAAGCAAAAAATGGGAACGAAGAAATGAGAGCGTAGCAAGGTGAGGCCTTGATATTTATAAACAAAACAGGAGAATAGGGACAGTCACGATTGTTTAGCTTTTCCTGTGTTCTAGTATTTTTCCCTCATACACTAACTATTCACGGTCGTGAATAGTTAGTGTATAGGAGAAATTGAATGGGAAAGGGCATTTTAACCTAATTTATGATAAAATATCACTATAATTACTTATCAACAGCCAAGTTGACTTTTGGATCTGTTACCTCTATAGTATAGGTACTAATCTCACTGCCTTCTTGGTGCAAACCAGGACGGCAGTTTAGTTTTATATGGAAACTGGAAATAAAGTAAAAAAAAGGTATGCCTTTATAGATGTGCAAAATACGGCAAGCACCACTCAAAAATTGCTCGGTTTTGTTATTGATTGGCAAAAACTATGCAAATATTTGAATGAGGAGTGGAAGTGTGAGAAAGTATTTTTTTATTCTGGTATTGATGAAGGAGATTTGGAAACAGCAAAGGAGTTCGAGTCACTATCAAAAAATGGCTGTGTTGTAAAAGCGAAAACGGTCTATGTTTACAAAAAGCCAGACAAAACTATCTCAGTAAAATGTATTCATTGCGGAAAAGATAGTGTTGAGGTTGTGGATATGGGATACAATCGCAAATCAAATTGCGATGTTGACTTAACTGTTGATGCGATGATTGAGGCCGGACAAGATAAAGAATTTCTTATTTTCACAGGTGATGGATATTTTGAATACTTAATCAGAAAGGTGATGGAAAAGGGGACGAGAGTTTATATAGTGTCTTCAAACGCCGGAGTCAAAAAACCTGGAATAACAACAAAAAGACTGTCGACAAAATTGAAAATTTTGATCAGGGAAAATCGGGGCAAGGTTGATTTAATTGAGATTGATAGTTGGAAAATGAAGGTAAAGAAAGCTATATAAATACAAACCGCCACGAAGCGTGGCGGTTTGCGAACGATAATAGTATGCTAGCAAATGGGAAAATAAAGTCAATAGATAGGGTGTGAATAACCATTTAACCAATTTTGTGTATGTCCAGCAATGTAGAACAAATCAAAGAGCGGCTTGGGATTGTTGAAGTGGTGGGGTCTTATGTCAAACTGGAAAAAGCCGGAAGCAATTACAAGGCCCGCTGTCCTTTTCATAACGAGAAAACACCGTCTTTTTTCGTATCGCCTTCTCGGGGGTCTTATTATTGTTTCGGTTGCAATGCCAAAGGCGATATTTTTTCTTTTGTTGAGCAGTTTGAAGGACTGGACTTCGTCGGCGCGCTGAAAGTTTTGGCACAACGCGCCGGTGTGGAACTAGTCCGGGAAAATCCGCAGGTAAAAAACGAAAAAGACCGTTTGTATCGGGTGCTTGAATCGGCAACGGAATTTTTTGAAAAATCTTTGGCGGTTGACACGGAAGCCAAGAGTTACCTTGCAAAGCGGGGAGTTAAAGATGTAACGATTAAAGAATGGCGACTGGGTTTCGCGCCAGACTCTTGGAGGGCGCTTCATGACGAATTGATTAAACGGGGTTTTAGCACTGCTGAAATGCAATCTGCCGGACTGGTCAAAAAAACAGACGCTAATGCGCAGAGCGCACGGGCAAGCGGGGGATTCTACGATGTTTTTCGAGGCAGGATAATGTTCCCGATTTTTGACAGTTCGGAGAGAGTCATTGGCTTTTCCGGCCGACTTTTACCAAGACTTGATGATGGTAAGATGGGTAAATATATCAATAGTCCCGAAACAATTCTTTTCAACAAATCTCGCGTACTTTACGGTCTCCATAAGGCGAAGTTTGACATCAGGAAGCGCGATTACTCAATTGTTGTTGAGGGTCAAATGGATCTTATTATGTCGCATCAAGTTGGTTTTACAAATACGGTTGCCGTTTCGGGTACCGCTCTTTCAGAAGACAGGACGGCAGGGGATGCGGTAACTAACCTAGGGTTTCTCACTCGACTTTCCCAAAATATAATTCTTGCCTTTGACTCGGACGAGGCCGGTTTTAAAGCCTCGGCCCGCAATGGAAAGACGGCCCTCTCGCTTGGCATGGATGTTAAGGTGGCCAAGATGACCGCAGGTAAGGATCCGGCAGAGATTATTTTGAGGAATCCTTCGGAGTGGACTGCGATTATTAAAAACACAAAACACATCATTGATTTTTCTTTGGAAACCTTGCTTGAAAAAAAATTTGACCAGCGAGCGCTTGGCAAAGAAATCCAAACTCTGGTTTTGCCTTATGTGAGAGCGCTTCAAAGCGCCATTGACCAATCTCATTTTATTGCAAAAATTTCAAATGCCACTGGTATCAAGGAAGACGCTTTGTGGACCGAGTTGCAAAAAATCTCCGTGGCGGATAATAAAGAGGTGCCACCTACTCCGCGAGGCGGAGTAGGTGGCCAATCGCCCTCATTTTCCAAGTTTAGCTGGAAAAACAGCATAGAGCGCAAAATTTTAAGCATTTTGTATTGGCAGGATTCAAAAACCGAACCCTTGATTCCCCCCGCTACTATTCGCGAAGGTCTCAAAAAAATTATCGGTCAAAAGCGGTTTGATGAGGTTACGAGCGTCAGCGGACCGATTAAAAGCGATTTGATTTTTGAAGCCGAAACCTCCTACGAGGACGCTTCAAATATTCATCGTGAACTTGACGAACTATTTCTCAATCTTGAAGAGGAAACCCTCCGCGACGAACTTACCGATGTTTTGCAAAAACTTCACAAAGCTGAAGAAAACAAAGCTTCGGGAGAAATTGCGAATATACTCAAAGCTTGTCAGGATATTTCGGCAAAAATCGCCGCGCTTAAAAACCGTCGTTGAGATTTCAGCTTTAACATTGACTTGTCTGTTTCGCTACTTTATACTATTTAATGGCAGTACATAACGAAGCGGAAGCATATTAATTACCGCCAATAATCGGTCGAAACTGCTGAATGAAAATTACAAACCAAAAATCGTACTGACATGAAACAAGAAGGTGATGTTGCTTTTCTTGAGTATGTGGTGAAAGCCCTTGTTGATAACCCGAGTGACGTGAAAATCGTTCGGACTGTTGACGAAATGGGAGTGCTTTTAACTCTTTCCCTTAATTCCGCCGACATGGGTAAAATCATCGGTCGGATGGGTAATACGGCAAAAGCCATCAGAACACTCCTTCGGGTCGTTGGCATGAAGAACAATGCCCGCGTTAACTTGAAGATTAACGAACCGGAAGGTGCTCCGCCTCGCGAGATGAAGGCGACTAAGACAGTGGATGAGGCGATGGAAGACCTGAAGATCTAATGATTGTTAACAAAACACCCGCCGTTCGGCGGGTGTTTTGTGTTACAAAAATCAGACCCCGCACTAATTTTGCCTCTCGTTTATTGCTAAAATCTCTAGAATGATACAGCAATCTAGACGCTCTCGCGAAGCGCGGGCGCGAATAGCGCATCCCTCTTTCGACCTAGCGCTTCACCGCGAAAATCTATCGAAAAATTTAGTGTCGGGGGTAAGTTCAAAGTTTGGAAGTTACCAACAACAGAAAACCCGCGCGGAAGCGCGGGTTTTCTGCGCGTAGTTGACAAAATGTTTTTAAAAAGTAAGCTATCTCTTGGGTGTCTAGAACAAAGCTCTAATATTAATATTATGACTAACTTATCGGCATTTCTGACTCAACCTCGACCAGTCCATTTTGAAAAGAGATGTGGGAGAGGCGTATGCAACGACTTCTTTACTCAACATCGGGCTGGCGGGGTAATGGTTACGGACGCGGTGCACGGTATGTCCGGTTGGCGCGACGGGGAGCTCTTCATTTACAACGGTCGGTGGGGTACGTTGGGCTGGTATCGTTTAAAGGATTACCAAGTTCTCAAGGTCATTCTCACGGGCAAGCCTGATTTCAGGGTGATGCCTCGCAGTTTTTACGAAGGTAACAGTGGTTTTCTCGGTGAGCCGGCGAGTAGTAGTTTTGACAGGTTGATATCGGCGCCTCCTCGCCCTGTTCGTCAGTCCTATCGAAGTCACTCCTGGAGTTCCTCCTACTTCTAAAACTTGCGATTTTTACCCCAGCACCTTGAATGCCCTGCCTCTTGTGTGCAGGGTTCGCGGATGGTCTTGTCGTGGGGTTTAACGCCCTGCGGTCAAGGTGCGGGGTTTACCAAGCTTCGCAGCCGTCTTTCCAAAGGCGGTTTTTTCTTGCCTTCTTTTGATAGTTTCTTCTATTTACTATTTACTATTTTCTATTTACTATTGCATGTATGACTTTCCACATCATCACATTATTCCCGCACTCTTTTGACTCATATCTTGGCGAGTCCATATTGAAGCGGGCCATTGAAGACAAAAAAATCCAGGTGAAATTTTATAACCCGCGCGATTATGCCGAAAATAAATGGCGTCGTATAGACCGCGCGCCCTACGGCGGCGGGCCTGGGATGGTGATACAGGCGCTCCCTGTCATTAAAGCTATCGAAAGTGTCTTTAAGTCAAAAGTCAAACCCGCCCGACTGAACAGTCGTTCGGGCGGGAGTCAAAAGTCAAAAGTTAAGACTGTTTGGCTAACGCCAAGCGGAAAACAATTCACCAACGACTACGCGAAGAAAATAGCGGGAAAGTGTTCGGACATTATCATAATTTGCGGACGATATGAAGGTATTGACGCGCGGGTAAAAAAAGTCATTAGCACGACACCAATCCGCGAATCAGGACGAATGACACGAATGAAGGTGGAGGAAGTTTCAGTCGGACCGTTTGTTTTGACCGGCGGGGAATTGCCGGCGATGCTTATGATAGATGTTATCTCGCGTCAGATTCCGGGTGTGCTTGGCGATTTCAATTCGCTTGAAGAATCTCGCGTTTCCAGTTCCGATGTGTACACCCGTCCGGAAGTTTTCAAATACAAAGGCAAAAATTATCGCGTGCCGAAAATTCTACTGTCTGGACATCAGGCAAAAATTACCGAATGGCTAAGACGAAGGAAGAAAGTTTGATTGCGGAGTTTGGCTACTATTGTTGCTTGCCGAGAAAACCAGAAGGCCAATAATAATTACAAAGACGCTTACGGTCAGGGTTGCAATTGAACCAAAAGACTGCCACAAAATGCCACCGAGGATTCCGGCAAAAAGTGCTCCAAATCCTATAGAAGCATTGAGCAGTCCATAGGCACCACCGCGCTCCTCCTCTTTGGTAAACTTTGCGATGTACGAGCGCTGAACTCCGTCAGTGAGCGCGGAGAAAAGGCCAAGAATAATAAATCCGACCGCCAGCGTCACGAGTGTTCGGTCATAGATGATAAAAAGATAACTGACGCATAAAAGGCAATAGCCGGCAAAAATCAATTTACGCTCACCAAACTTATCAGCAGCTTTTCCAGCCGTATATGAAAATAGCGTGAAGGAAATATTGTAAAATAGATAAAATAGAGGAATGAAACTTAAGGCAAGCCCAAGGTCCGAAGTGCGCAAAAGAAGCAAGGCGATGGGCAGATTACCCATGGACAGGATAAAGATTGCGACAATAAAAACTTTGAAACGGTTCGGATAATTTTTAATTAACGTAAAACGAGGTTTGCTTTTAACGATACCGTTTATTTCTTTGATAAAAATAAAACTGAATATTGCCAGCGTTCCAATAATAAAAGCAGATAAAAACACGGCGTTGAAATTATTTGGCATGGCGCGCAAAATAAAAAAGGCAGTGAGCGGTCCCAATATCGCTCCGAGCGAATCCATGGCGCGGTGGAAGCCGAAACTTCGGCCCAATTCGTTTTGCGGCGCGGAAAGAGATAAAAGGGCGTCACGGGGCGCTTCGCGAATGCCTTTGCCGATCCGGTCCGTAACCCTGATGCCCAGTATATGAGCCGGAATTGAGGCGACAAGGTAAAGTGGACGAGTAGCGACCGATAAGATGTAACCGATTACCGCGATTGTTTTGCGTTTTTGGATTTTATCAGAGAGATTTCCCGAGAATATTTTGGTGATATTGGCGAGTCCGTCAGCGACCCCCTCAATAAGTCCGAGAGAGGCGGCGCCTGATTTTAAGACCGATTGAAAGAAGGCGGGGAAAATGGAAACAATCATCTCGTTTGAGAAATCGTTGAATAAGCTCACAAGCCCCATAAAGAAAACATTTTTTTCAACGTCGAAAATTTTGCGCATCCCATTAAAGATAGGACGCGGACAATATTTCTCCGCGTTCTATTAGGTTACAAAGACACTTTGCGACTTTTTTCACACTTATCTTGAAGTTAGCTGGCGTCCGCCATCTTTAACCGGATGTATCAAAGTATTCTAACATAGTTCCGCCAGACAGCCGATTGTTGAGCGGGATTGTTGAATTACCGACCACAGAATTTTTTTGCTTATCTGGCTATAGCATAATTATTCTTAAGTTGTGATACGGCGGTTCATATTTCGTATATCATGTCTTTCCGTTCCACCACGATTTTCCAGCCGTTTAGTTTGGCGTAGCGGTAAAGAGTTTGGTTTGGGTTAAAGCAAATCGGGTGCTCCACAAGTTCAAGCATCGGAATATCGCCTTCGGTGTCGCCGATGCCGTACGATCCTTTGAGGGTTAGCTTTTCCTTGGATACGGCTCGGCGCACAATGTTGCCTTTGTTGGCGATGAGGTGCAGGTCAACCACTTCGCCGGTGAATCGCTCTGATGGGCCGAGTTCATAAAAACGCCCGTAAACTTTATCAAACCCAAGCCGTTTGCAAAACGCGTCCAAAAGGCCTTTTGGCGATTGGGAAATTGCCAGGAGAAAATAACCTTTTAGTTTAAGTTTTTTTACGAGGTCGCGCGTGTAGCGATACATTTTATTTTTGTTCGCTTCTACGACCTCAAGACCGACGCGCTCAAAATCTTTATAGTCAACCCCTTTTAGGTATCTCATGAAAGCTTCCACTACCGCCTCAATATAGGCTTCATAGCTCCCCTCGCGGTTGAGCCAACGGTGATAATCACGCTCGTATATTGACCGGCTTTTTTTGGGGAAAATGTTTTGGGTGACCAAAGCTTCCACCAATTCAATTAAGAGACTTGAACGAAAGAGGGTGCCGTCAACATCAAAAACAGCGACTTTTTTAGCGTAATTTTTGCTCATAGAGTTTGAGAAAAGTTGGAAATTGGGAGTGCAGAGGAGAGGGAAGGGTGTTCAGCGTAAACCACCCTATTTCCTCAAATTTATGGGGTTCGCCGTTTTTTACTTTGGTTGGATCCACAAGCACTTTAAAATCAAGCGCGACCCAATGAGTTTTTACCTCCGATATTTCTCGGTGCACATCGCGAAAACCTAAAAATTCTGAAAGTAAAATCTCGGCGCAGTATTCCTCTTTGATTTCGCGTTTCAAGGTTTTTTCCACAGTGTCGCCGAATTCCAAACCTCCACCACCCGGGTCCCAGGTGTTATGCTCGTCTCGGCAATTTTTACTTCGCTTGCTTAGCAGAAAATTACCCTTGCCGTCGTGGCAAAAATAGACGACGGTAATCCCAATGCAATCAATGCCTTTTTGCATGACAGTTTGATGTCAGAATTATATCAACAAGAGAAAAATTTGCATATTTTTGGCAACTATGCTAGCTTTGCGTATAGAGCTGGGTGCGGGAATTGTTCCTTATGTCGGCAATTGCGCCACTGTGTGTTCTTTGCGGCTTAGACCACAGACCGCATGAGATTGGCAACGGGACTTATCTTCGAAGGCTCGAGCCCTCCAGGGCTCTGTCAGTCTTGATTGGTTCCATGACTGATAGGTAAAAGTTGCGTCCTGGATTTCCGCAACCTTACCGGGCGTACGGTGATACTCGCACCCAGTTCTGTTCTTTATCTTTTCTTTGCATTTTTTGTTTGAGATGCCGGTTTCGTTTGATACGAGCCGGTTTTTTATTATCCGCCTACAAAATCCGCCGTTTCGGCGAGATTATGTGGCTCACGGATAATAACCCCGCACATTGAAGAGGTTACGAGGTTTCCGGAAATTATGGGCGGGCGGGTCAAAACCCTTCATCCAAACGTGCACGGAGCGTTGCTGAAAATTCGGGGCAACCCAGCGCATGAACAGCCGGCGCAAACCTATGGCATTGGCGAGTTTGACTTTGTCATCGTTAATCTTTATCCGTTTGAGCTGACGATTAAGAAGCCAGATGTAACGTTCCACGAGGCGATTGAAAACATTGACATCGGCGGACCGGCGATGTTGCGGAGCGGTGCCAAAAACTTCGAGTCGGTTACGGTGGTCGTTGACCCGAATGATTACAGTCGTGTGATTGAGTCAATGAAACTCGGCGGAGGGCAGACATCTCGGGCGCTTCGTTACGAGCTCGCGGCAAAAGTATTCAGCCACACCGCAGATTACGACAGGATGATTGCTTGGTGGCTGACGACGCAGAAGGTCGTGTGAGTATTTTCGGAAAGATTCAGCAGATACGCTCGTCTGCTGATTTTTTATTGGAAAGAATCGGATGTGGAAAAGGAGCGCTTGCGTTTCAGATATACTTTCTGCTACACTTGCCCTACAATTTAATATTATCAAGAGGATGGCGAGAGTAATCGGCTTTAAAACCCATCCAGCAACCTTTCACAGGCGTGAAAAAGGTGCTCAACCCGATCCCCGTTTAGGGAAAGATAATGTCGTAAAACCTTTCCCGCTCGGAAAGTTTTTTATTTTATTTAATATCATGAGAAAAAAGTTAAATGGTACCTATACGGTGGAGAGCGTAACTTCGGGGCACCCGGATAAAGTTTGCGATCAGATTTCGGATGCCATTCTTGACGCTTGTTTGTCGCAAGACCCAAAAAGCCGCGTGGCGGTGGAAACCTTTGGCAGTCACGGTCATTTGGTCATCGGCGGGGAGATTACCAGCAAAGCCAAAGTTAATTATAAAAAAATAGCGGCGAAAGTATATCAAGACATCGGCTATACCAAAAAACTTGATATTCATGAATACCTAGTTGCCCAATCTCCCAACATCGCTCAAGGAGTTGATACCGGCGGGGCGGGGGACCAGGGCATTATGTACGGTTTCGCGACTGACGAGACGCCGGAATTTCTGCCGCTCGGGGTGGTATTGGTTCACAAGCTTGCCAAAGGACTTGAAAGTCTGCGAAGGAGTGGCGCGGTCAAATGGCTTAAGCCCGACGGCAAGACCCAAATTACCTTTCATGGAGGAAAAATTCGGACGGTTTTGGTGAGCTGTCAGCACGATAAAAAAATTACACAGGCGGAAATCAAGAAAACCATTACTGAAAAATTGATCCGCCCGATTCTTGGAAAACTGACGGATGGAATTGAAATTTTGGTCAATCCCACCGGCTCTTTTGTTTTAGGCGGTTTTGAAGCTGATGCCGGGCTTACCGGCAGGAAAATTATCGTTGATACTTATGGTGGTTTAGTGCCTCACGGCGGCGGTTGTTTTTCCGGTAAAGACCTGACTAAAGTTGACCGCTCCGGCGCTTATATGTGCCGTTTCGCGGCAAAAAATTTGGTGGCGAACGGTTACGCTAAAGAGTGTTTGGTTTCCGTCGCTTATGCCATAGGACACATTGAACCGCTGATGGTATATGCCGTTGATGAAAAGGGCAAAGATTTATCTTCGGTTGTCCAAAAACATTTTAATTTTCGTCCGCGCGCTATCATTGAACGGCTTGATTTGCTCCGACCTATATATCAACAAACTGCCGCCTACGGTCACTTTGGAAAACTGGCCCTTCCATGGGAGAAGATTATCCGATTGTAAAATAATTAAGTGAACTCCCGCGCCACAACTTGAAAATAATGTTTGTGGCGTGGTGTATAAAAGCGAATGCGGATTGCGGTAGTTTGTTTATCTTGTAAAAACATCATTTTCAGGTATTGTTTTGATATTTGTCTAATCGGCGGGTGCGCTGAAGAGGCGCATTACGGGGTCATCTAATGGTAGGAAAAATATAGGTTCCCATGCTATACTTATGCAATGGGAAGCAATTGGAGCAATGGATTTACGAAGGAAACTCATCCTTCAATACGGAGGAGAGCTGAAACTATGCGAAAGCTGAAGTTAGATAATTTCTCCGAGTGGCGGAATAGAATGAAAGCAATAGGAAAAATACGCTCTTCCTATCCCAACTTTAAAAAAGATGGAGATTTAGCGGAACTCATCGGTGTAGTTTTAGGAGATGGACACATCAGAAAATTCCCGAGAACGGAAGAACTTTCGATTTTTTCAAATTCCAACAATCCTGGCTTTATTTCTCGTTACGCTCGGCTCATGGAACGAATATTTGATAAGAAACCGGCACTGACAAGACATCATGGTAATTGCACGAGAATTCGGCTTTATCAAAAACAGATACATTCGCGCCTCGGTGTTCCATATAGCCCCCGTGGGAAATTAAACATCCAGATTCCAATGTGGGTTTTGAATAAAGACAAATATATAGTAAGGTATCTAAGGGGGTTATATGAAGCTGAAGGGTCACATTGTATTCATGCGCTCACAGGTACGTATAAGCTATTTTTTAGCAATAAAAACGATTCAATGCTCCACAATGTATTCAGACTTTTAAGGAAGCTTGGTTTTCATCCCCACACAAGCAAGAATCATTATTGTATTCAGTTATCAAAAAAGAGTGAGGTGTCTCGAGCGGTTGAGTTACTGAAATTCAGGAAGTATTAATATTTGCGGGGTCTGCTAATCGGTAGCAACATGGCTCTGAACCATGGAATCTAGGTTCGATTCCTAGCCCCGCAGCCAAGTTTCACTCAGACCCTAACCACTTGACTAAAGTTATGTAATATGATAGGATATCGGGGTGTATATTTAATCACGCGTAACTTAAATCTATATGAATAAAACAACTAATAGTATTATTTTGATTGCCGGATTTTTAGTTTTGCTTCCGTTTTCATCGGCGTACGGAGCGCAACCTTATTCTGTCAGCTCGGTTTCATATGGTCCCGGAAACGGTCTCCATATTGACGGTTTGGATCGTACGCCCCGTTCCAGTCCAGGAAGAACTGTGGCGAGAGCCGTACCCGCAAGAACACCTTCTGTATCTGGATACAGCCAAGTTACGGCGGTAGCGGCTACTGTTACAAATACCAATGTTCCTCAACTGCCGAAAACTGGCGGAGGCGGGAAGGCGACGGCTGGGAAGTCTCCGATCAATTCGCACAATAGTTTGGTTTGGTCTGGAGTTGTTTTGGTTTTGGCGCTCGGTATCTTACTCTTCTCCGTCATAAGAAATCGTCCGGAAGATCAATTTGAGTCGGCGCTATAAAAATACTATAAACCCCGCCCCTCCCTGCTAGCAGGGAGGGGCGGGGTCGTGTTCATTATTTTTTAAAGTTTTTTTCCTGCGACTTTTGCCACGGGGTAATTGATTTATTTTTGGAAGGATTTGATATTATAAATATCGTAAAGTAACCGCAAACCACAGAATCCCGTCTAAGACGATCATCGATTCTGTGGGCGGATAATATAAAAAACGAGGCGTTGATGTAATCTCAACCTCGCTTGTGTTTGGAATCCTACCTAACTCTAACTGCGGGTTAGGTATATTCTCACTGGCACCGTGTCGGCGCCTTTTGACCGGATGTAAAACGTCCGGTCAACGTTGCAATTGGGGAGACGGAGCTGTTGCTCCGCCCAATCCTCCTGCTCCGGTCCGTCGTTGAATCGGAACAGGATGTGTCCCGACCCCTCTACGGTCCAGCAAATGTTCACTCCTTGTTGAACAAATACCGGCGTTGGGTTTTGGCCGGCGAAGATTTTGAAACTTCGGTCAGCCGTTTGCTGTGGCGCAGCCACACGGCGGAGTTCACCCCGCCCTTCCGCCATCTCTTTGTTGAGCATCCAATATCCCATACCCCACAGGATTCCCATGGCGCATATCCATCCCAGGATTCTCAACCCTTTTCCTCCGTTCTGGCCGAGTCCTGCGGGGGAGGGGGTTGTGGAAGGTGGTGGGGGTTTCGGTCCCCAAATTTTCCAAACCACCAAACCGATGGCGATAATGGCACCGATCAGGACCCATCCGTGGTAGGGGACATTGGTTGTGTACCAACTTACGATGTTGCCGGTACCTTTCTTAATTAGTACCCAAAGGATAAACAAGGCGGTTGGTACGCCAACAATTACCGCAATCCACGCATGGATTTTAAGAACGGTTTTCGTTTTTGCCGTACCCTGCCAGACTAGCACCCAGACAATGGCTTCCAATGGGACCATTGCCAATCCAAGCATGGCAAGTGATACCCAAGTCAGCCATGTCATATGCCAATCGCCTGACACTATGGCTTTCAGTGTGTGCATTACTAAACCTATCCCTAGGATTAGCAGGGTTAACACGGCAAAGACTATTGCTGATATCCACACCTTCTTCTCGGTTTTGTGGTTCCATGTCCATTTCGCTCCAGATTTGATCTTACCCCATACCGTTTGCAGGTAAGGCTTTGACCAGACGCAGGCCTTCTTTATTCCTTTAGTTACTGTCTTGGAAGAGTTTGTTGCTATAGTCCATGTCCTCTTACTGATGGCTTTTGCCTTTGGCCAGATTGTTCTCAGGCACCAGGTGCAGAAACTCTTAAGCATTTGTTTCATTTTCATAAACAAGTTTTTTCCTAGTCACGCTTTCGGATGGTCGATGTGTTTGTCAAAGGGCTGCCTTTGAACCTAGCTACATCCTAGCATAAATATATATTTTTGTCAAATAAAAAGCCGGTATCTTGCGATATCGGCTTGACTAATCTCCTATGTACTCTGTGGCGGAGTTGGCGATGGTGCCGGTGTCGGTTTTTCTTTTACCGGTACACTAACCATCACTCCTCCCGAAGCGCCTCCTTCACTCAACACTGAGCCTTGAAACCCGACTACTCTTTGCCGGTGCAGGTCCGCGATGACGACGGCTTCTCCGGCTTGAACTACCTTGGTCTTAAGCACTTCCGCTTCGGCCACTCCCTTAAGAGTTGTAGCTTTAGCGGTAGCTTCCGCACCAATTATCGTTGACTTAGCCGCGCCTTCTGCTGTGACAACTGTGGCCTCGGCACCTAATTTCGCTGTTGTTATCCCGGCTTGTCCTTGAAGTTTAGCCAATTCATTGGCTCGGAGTGCCTTTTGCTCCTCACTATCTCCCAACCCGACTTCCACAATCCAGGAGCTTTCAATCGCCACACCGTATTGGCGTATCATTTCCGGATTGACCTGGCTTATGATTTGGGCGAAGAAACTTGAGGATGGTCCTATGGGACTTGAAGCGATGAAGTCTACCAACTTGACCCCTCTACAGTAGTCAATGATAGTGGACCGTACAAGCGACTCTATTTGCGGAAAGAAATCCGCTTTGTAGGTGAAGACCGGGATGTTTGGCATTACCACCTGGAAGTTGGAGAGGATAACCAAGTCAGCCGTCAACCGGTCGGCAAACTCTATGTTTTCCACAAACACCGCTCGCGGGAAACGCCACAAAAGATGGTCAACCTCGGATGGGGTTGGGTCCACCTCAATCATTTCCGACAGCTTTTTGCCTTCCGTGGAATCTCTTCGCAGTCGCGATTTGACGACCTTGAATTTGTGGATGTGCGTTTGAGGATAGAACATACTTACCCAGAAGAACCCCCATCTTTGACGCAGGTACTGTCTCCAGGATTTCCACCATGAGCTGGGTTTGTGATTAGGGTCGCCAGGCAGGATAGCTTCCTTTACCAGAATTTCCGGATCATCCAACACCCATACTGCCGGTGTTTTGATAGTGCCGTCGGAATTTCTTCCCTCTGGCACGCTACATCTACCCACCTTAGTGATGAATTTAGATGGTTCTTGGGTAACAACTTTTGTGACAGGATCCTTTTTTTCCTCTATACCGAGTCGGTTGTAATACCACCCCTTGATGTTCTCGAGGATTCTAATGGATCGTTCGCCGGCCATGACGAATTCCATTGTTGCTTCGCGTACAAAGCTAGCTTGCTGTTTTTTCTTGGCCGCGTGGTACAAAAATAACACGACAAGCGGTACCACGGAAAGCAGTACCAAGACAGCAACCATGATAAGTATTAAAGGTATCATAATCTGTTTGTTTCGGTTTGTTTAATTGTCAGGGGACTGCGGTTACAACCGCAATCCGAACAATTTAGAACTAGCAATAGACTAGCATGATTTTGTTATAATGTCAATCACCGTGCGGTAGGATGAAAAGTGACATTGGGCGCGGTTTTATCAAGATTAAACCTTGATTATAAATTTGTGGGCGGGAGAGGAATCTTTCCCTTGTCTTAAAATTTTCTTGACAGAAAATTTTAGGC
>Ga0209211_10004202_pt1 | contig 22719 bp, 20 predicted proteins | sample RifGroA2_FD_183992 | JGI IMG/M metagenome (GOLD analysis project Ga0209211, IMG submission 183992) | Groundwater microbial communities from Rifle, Colorado, USA - Groundwater A2 (SPAdes) (version 2) | ecosystem: Environmental > Aquatic > Deep subsurface > Groundwater | place: Rifle, Colorado...
ATACGTTGAGTGCTCGGCCCCGGTTTCCCTTTCTCCTCGCTTCGTGAATTTGTGGCTATGCCTCCACCATTTCGCAGTCGAGCATAATTGCCTCACTTATATGGTTTTCTGAATGTATCCGCCTGTGGCGGAGATCTACCTATTTATCTTAATTGAAAAAGGAATTAAAAAAAAGAGTATTGTTTTTATCTTATATACGCCAAATTTCTACCATTGCAAATTCAATGTATATATGGTATAATTCGCTCATCAAATTTTCGTTCTTTGGAAGGGAGGAAGTATGAAAGATTTATGGTCCGGAAAATACGGATTCGGTTCCGTGATGGTTCTCATCGGCACAGCCCTATACCTTGTCTTAAGGTATGTGGGCGCGTCAATAACCGTTTCCTACGCCCTGCCGATCAGTATCACTTTCATCGGCGAGTGGATAAAGTTCAGCGCGTTCCGTGACGTTACTAATGAGTTGCGCGATAAAACGGAGTGCCTGTATAACTCCGGAGACCACAACATGTTCTTGGTGGAAGAAAATCGCCGCTTTGAGGAAGAGGTCAAAATGCAATACGAGCAGATTAATCGCCTTGAAGCAGTGATCGAGTCGCATGAGATAGAATCGGCGCAGTTTGAAAAAGATGAGTTTGATTTAGTCGGTGCCCCACCGGAGCACAAACCCAGACGTGTTTTACATTAATCCCCTCTCCCCAATCAGCGCGAACGAAATGCTTTCGCATTTCGTTCGCATCCCGCCAGAGTCCACAATATTGGAATTATGGGATACGAATTAAGAATTAGGGAACGCAATAAAAATCCTAATTCATAATTCCTTAATCCTAATTTATGAGATTGTAGATTGCGGCGGGAGATATATCCTGCGATTAAACGTCGGATAAATTCAAAATCTTCCGAAAGATCTTTTTCATAAAAAGGAGGCGGCTATGGAAGTCATTCGAACAGAAAAATGTTCAAGATGCGGCCACCACGTGGAAATCCTTCGAGGGCCGAACGGTTCGGAAATCTTCGGTTCTCATATAACTTCGGAGAGACCAGGGGGAAGAAGAAAAGGAGGTTGCTCGTGCGGAAACTGTATAATATTTTAATTTTGGCCATTGCTTGGCCGATGTTTTCGGGTGTTGCCGCTTCACGCCCCCCACTCTTCGGACTGCTTTTAATCGTTGATCCGGGACATGGAGGCAATGACGTCGGCGCTTCCGGTTATTTCAGCGATTCGCGGATCCGAGTGGTAGAGGACGAGTATGTATATGATATCGGGCTCCGACTTTTGAAAAAATCCAAGGAGAATGGCGCGATTGCAATCCCCACAATCCTGGATCCGCTTCAAAAGAAATCGATCGAGAATGAACCGCGGAACGTAATTTCCCCGGACGGAAACGAGATATACTTCATGGATAAAAAACCCGTCCGGGCCGGGAGAAATGGTTTGACTCCGCGAGTGCTTGTGGCGAATTACTACCGCGATCATTATCCGAAGCATTGCCCGGTATTCATCTCTCTACATTTCGATCACACAGGCAACAGCGAACTTTCGGGAGTTTATCTTGTCGCGCCAAGCGACGTAGACGCTAAGATTGTCGGTTTTCTTGAAACGGAATTCCGCAACGCAAAACGCCTGCGAAGTCTGCGCGACGCAGAGTACCACCCAATCGTGCAAAGCGGCGACCGAAACCATGGCATGCGGCGGATCATGGTGCTAAACCCCAAGGTAAACGAGGTGAAAGAACGCGTACTTATAGAGCTGGGAAATTTTACGAATCCCCAGGACGTGTGGCGAATCCGCGACCCTAAAGTGCGCGAAGCATACGCAGAAATAATGACCCGTGCACTCATCCGCTTCAAAATAGAAACGCCGCTCTCTAAATGTCGATAAATACCCAAAATTGGAGTTTCGGACTTGATATCCGAAACTCTTCCGCCTTAATTCATGATTCTTAATTCTTGATTCTTGATTCGTGAATTGTAAATTGCGGCGGGAGATATATCAGCCAAAAGCGGATAAATTCAAAATCTTCCGAATGATCTTTACAAGAAAGGTTGAGACGTGAGGAGCGATCCAACGCGTGAAGCGACACTTTCGAAAAAAATCATAATCTATGTTTTCTCTCTAGAGTGGTTCGCACTATATTTATTCGGGTTAATCTGCATGATTATATCTGTTGTACTGCTGAAACCACATTGGTCAGTCTCCGCTATTATTCTAATAGGCTATGTCTTCATTTTCATGGGAAGCGTGTTCAACAGATTCGCAGTAGCCCACAACAATTTCAAAATGCCTGTAGCTGGCCGTGTATCGCCACATGACTATAAACACGTTGAAGCTGATCCTTCAACCAGATACTGGTGGCTATGCGATTGGATCGAGGGCAGAAATTGTTACTACAGCCCCGGAGATTTAATGCTTAAAACTGGAATTATCATGACAACCATAGGCGGTTTTATCGTAATCATTAGCTTTGTTACGCTTAAAATCCTATTTGTGCGTTAAGTTAAAATGTCTTAATCTTTTAGTCAGCGCGAACGGAATGCTTAGGCACTCCGTTCGCATCCCGCCAGAGTTCATGATTCTTGATTCATGATTCAAGAAATCACAAATTGCGGCGGGAGAAAAATCCCGGGAAAGGATCTTTAATAGATGAATCTGAATTACGCAGATCCGATTGAAATCGGATCAAAAATATTGTTACATCTTGTATCCTGGAAGGGTAAAGTCGTACCGGACACCGTATTTGTTCAGCACGATGCGGAGCTTGACGGCCCAAGAGATATTCACACGTATCCGTCTGAAGAATCAGAGAATCCTTATAGATCCACAAGGGTCTATCAACTTCCTGCTTTCCATAATTTCGTTGCGGGCCGGCAGATTAAAGCGACGGTTAGATTTTTTTTCATCAGTCCCGAATTAACAAAGGACGGACGAAAAAGAATTTTTATTGGTGTTTGCAATCCACAACTTGAAAGAGGTGTTTTATGCGGCGATATGAGGAGTTAGAACGCGCGGATCCAATCAGGATCGGCCAAAAAATAAAGGTAAAAATCAAGTGGTGGGCCAATTCGTTAATCCCCGAAACCGAGTCGGTATATCAAGACCAGCATGTCAATGGAGAGGGTTCGATCAGGATTTACAAAATTCCAGAAAATCACTCGTTTATAGTAGGCGATGAGGTCGAAGGAACAGTCGCAGAGGTTTCCGTTGCATCAAAGTTGACACTTGACTGGCGAAAAAAAATCTACATCAACCTCAAAGATCTCAAGCGAGTATATTCACTTCGGACGAGCGAATGGAACAACACGCTCACTGTCATAGTCAAATGCGGAGATCACGTTGTGAGCCAAAATGAATTCCCGGACGTTAAAACGCAATATGCCGGAGACGTTTCAGAACTAGAGGTCGGCTCTGAAGTCCAGATGACAATTTCCACCCAAGGCGTACCGCAATCGGAACTCATAAGGGTAGCTGATTATTTTGACGGTGATGAAATGGGTCAGCACACAATTCGGACCTACCGTTTCAGCGGAGAGTACAAATTCGAAAAGGGTGATCTAATCAAAGCCTGGGTAGAGTCAATTACCACCGGAGACGTGCTTGCCCCATTCAAATGGAAAAAGATGGTTATCACTCTACGCGAGCCGAAACGAGTGTACTCTCATCGCATCAATACCGCAGGAGATAACCTTACCATTGAACGTTGGTGCGGAGAAAGGCGTATAAAAACCAAACAATTCCCGATCATTAAGGAAGAATTCGAAGCGGTGCATAATGACACAATTTATCGTGTTATTAAAAAAACCTTTAAGAATGGACGGGCATTTCGCACAACTTACATATATGCCGGATCAGTAGAGGGTCGTGTAAAAGAAAGTTTCGATCGTTTAAGAGATCTATTGGGGTCCAAAATAGGTCCGGAACGCAAGAAAAAAATCAGGAAGTCCATCCGTAATCTTCCACAACTGGAATCCGAACCGCTAATCCATGGACCGCAGTATGATTATTTTGCCGAAAGAGATGCCAAGCGCCAGCGCCCCCACGAAACGCAAATCATTTAGTTCCTATCCAACTTCCAGGGTTTCGGACTCAATATCCGAAACTCTCCTGCCCTAAATGCCACCGAACATCGGTGGCAATTATAATATGAAAGAATTTCTCAATATTTTTGCAAAAAGCTCCTCAAAATAACGAGGAGATTTTTAAACTGAAAAATTTCTGCAGTGATATCCCGGCAAAACCTACTTTCCCAAATCCGGATTTGGACTAAGTATCATCAGTGCCTATCGCTTTCACGGTCCTGTTCGGAATGGGAAGGAGTGGTACACGATAGGCTAAATCACCGGGAAATCACTAAAGAAATTTTTATCAGCATGCCGCTAAAAGCGGCTACATTATGAAAACCCTTATAGTGAGTCAATCGCACTTTTTTACAGCGAGGTAATACGGTTTTGAGACAATGGGAGAGCCGAATTGCATGGTTCGTCCCGAGTCTATCAAGGGACGAAATTCGGCTCGACCCTTAGGCGATTTTGCCGCTGGGCAAAATCGTCCGTGTCGAAAAACCGTGTTACCGAGCAAATAAAACAAAAAGTGCGATTGCGAACGAAAACTTGGAAGGGTGAAGGAAATATGATCTATTAGTAGTTCTCGGCTTAACCGATTACTCGGCTTACACCTAAACCCTATCAACGTAGTCATCTTCTACGGATCTATGATACCTAATCTTGGGGTATGTTTCGCGCTTAGATGCTTTCAGCGCTTATCAATTCCGAACATAGGTACCCAGCGATGCTCTTGGCAGAACAGCTGGTACGCCAGAGGTTCGTTCATCCCGGTCCTCTCGTACTAGGGACGAATCCCCTCAAGTATCTTGCGCCTGTGGTAGATAGGAGACCAACCTGTCTCACGCTTTCTGTTTCCTCTATTACTAAAGGTGTCGGACTATACCACCATCCCGATTTTGATCGGGAGACCGACGTGTAGTCTCTACAGGGTCAATGTACGCTTTTTCCTCTTTTTTGAATAGTTTAATTCTCGATATGAATCAACTAGTTCAAGCAAGAGCTTAAAATCTTTTTCATTTTTAACAGTTGCCTTTTGCTCAATAATTTTAAGCATTAGTTCAATTTGTTTTCTCTTCAATACTATAAACGGATGAACTGCTATAAGCAATTTCTTAATCGCATCAATTTTATTTACTATATACTCCAGAATTCCATCATTTCGTACTCGTAAATATCCACCGCCGATCATTTTACATATTTTAGCAAATTGCTCTTGACTTTTTTCTGACTGAAAGAATACAACATATGGTGCAATCTGAAATCCATACCGATAAGTAGGGTTCGGTTTCGCACGCACATAAATACTTCCGTCACCGTCAAGAAATCCTGCGATATACGCGTTTATAGTTAATGAAATTGATTTTGACATACACGACTTCCCTCGGTATTATCCTAACATATGACAGGTTGCTCATGCAACATATTATCAGGACTTCACCGATATGAGTCGGTTTATTCGATCCCGCTTACGCGAGAAAGCCGCCGTGTGATTCTCGATATTAATGATTCATTTTGACGGTCTGAACCCAGCTCACGTAACTTTTTAATTGGCGAACAGCCAAACCCTTGGGACCTTTTCCAGCCCCGGGATAAGTTGAGCCGACATCGAGGTGCCGAACTCCGCCGTCGATAAGGACTCTCGGGCGGAACTAGCCTGTTATCCCCAGAGTAGCTTTTATCTGTTAATCTTTGGCCTTATTCTAGTAAGAAGTAAATACCCACACATCGGGAAAACCCGAAGCGTGAATACATACCATTGCCATCGGTTCACTAAGCTCTGCTTTCGCAACTGCGCGGTATATCCACCTTGCAGTTAAGCCGGCTTATGCCTTTGCACGTCCAGAGCGATGTCCATCCGCTCCAAGCCGACCTTAATAGGCTCCTCCATTACTTTTTGGGAGGATTGTGCCCCACACAAACTGCCCACCAGACACTGTCTCGCCGCGATTTCCTTTTTTAGGTCCCGCGACGGTTAGAATTTAAAATTTCCAAGAATGGTATTTCACTGACGGCTCCATCCCAACCGAAATTAGGACTTCAAAGCCTCCCATCTATGCTACGCAGGAAAACTTTAAACTCAATATCAAGCTGCAGTAAAGCTTCTGGGGTCTTTTCGTCTAACCACAGGGAACCGGCATCTTCACCGGTACTGTATTTTCACTGGGCTCCTGGTTGAGACAGTCCCCAAGTCGTTACGCCTTTCGTGCGCTTCGGAACTTCATATTAATGCTTTATCTTACGATAAAGATAAGACTATATCTTCATCTTGATGAGATCTAAGATCTTTTATAATTTCCTCTTTTGTTCTTCTGCGTTTTCCTGATCCATTCATCTGATATGCAAGTTCAATAATTTCTATGAATCCGCCTTTGGTTAGATGTTTTCCTGAATCTACCATCTCGCATATCTTGCTAAATAATTCGAAGTCCTTCTGTTTTGCAGAGATAAATGGATGTTTTCCAAAATGAGGAATAACTTTTGTCATCAACTCTTTGTGATCGCGGATTTCAAACTTCACCGTTTTATCAGAATAATCTCTCCTAATATATCCACATCCGAAATATTCACGGATTACATCTAACACTTGCCGTCGATCTTCATTTTGACTTACAGAAAAACTGGGTCGTAATTCCCATTTAATCAACATCTTTGGACGTCGGTTAAAAGTTACTGTAAAGCAACCTTCACCATCAACGTATCCAGTTATGTAATCTTCAATACTTCTCATCTCATCAAGAGGCCAGCGTATAATAAACTGTTATAAACAATTTATTTCGGCTTTTGCCTCAGTCGTTACGGGGTCAATCTGCTAAAATTTGAACAGATGACTTCCCACGGTATTGTCCATATAGCAATTTTACCATAAGGAGTTCACCGTTATAAGCTGGCTGTTTACTAAAGAATTACTCCTTTAGTGGGCAAATTCCGAAATTTACCCGAAAAGGAATTGCGCTACTTTAATACGGTTATAGTTACCGCAGACATTGACGAGGGCTTGGCACCCAGAGCAGAACAATATTGCTATCACTCCACAAGAATGCTTAACCTTCTCGCATTGGTCAGGCGTCAGCCCCTATACATCCTCTTACGAGTTAGCAGGGACCTGTGTTTTTGGTAAACAGTCGCCCGGGGTTACTTTCGCTGCGACCCCCACCACATTTTGGATACGACTTGACATTATGATACAAGTCATAATAGAACTTTTGTGGTGTATTTTCTTAATCCAAAATGTGATGGGGGTAAGCCATATTGCGAACTTACGGCTGCTTTTTTGCCGAGTTCCTTAACCAGGACTCACCCATTCGCCTTGGTGTTCTCCACCAACCCACCTGTGTCGGTTTACGGTACGGTCATTGTATTTTTGACTCTAGAGGATTTTCTTGGAAGAGTGCTTTATCGGATTTCTTCGGCATTGCTGCCAAAGATTTTCACGACGCTTGGAATCGGGCATAACCCCTGCTCGCGGATTTGCCTGCGAGCATTCCTTACGTCATAAACGTCAAATCCAATAGTGCGCCCGACATACTACTCTCCGTCACCCCATCGAAAAAATACAACGGTGCAGGAATATTAACCTGCTGTCCATCGACTTCAGCTTTCGCTATCGCCTTAGGACCGACTAACCCTCGGTTGATTTTCATTGCCGAGGAAACCTTGGGTTTTCGGCGTGCCGGTATCTCACCGGCATTGTGGTTACTTGTGCCAACATTCTCTCTTGTTATCTCTCCACCGCTCCTCACGGATGCGGCTTCACTGAAATAACAATGCTCTTCTACTACGTACGGAATTCGAAAATTCCGCACATCCGTAACTTCGGTACAACGCTTAGCCCCGAGAATCTTAGGCGCAGAATCTCTAGACGAGTGAGCTGTTACGCACTCTTTAAAGGATGGCTGCTTCTAAGCCAACCTCCTCGGTGTATAAGAAACTCCACCACCTTTTTACACTTAGCGTTGATTTAGGGACCTTAGTTGACGGTCAGGGCTGTTTCCCTCTTGCACGATGAAGCTTAGCCCCCACCTGCTGACTCCTGAAATAACAATACGCGCATTCGGAGTTTGGTTGGTCTGTCGAGCTTTCGCCCTTTACAGACCATTCAGTAGCTCTACCTCGCGTATGGTGTGATTCAGGGCTAGTCCAAAAACTATTTCGAAGAGAACCAGCTATTTCCAGATTCGATTAGCTTTTCACTCCTTACCACAAGTCATCCCAAGGCGTTGTACGACCAACGGGTTCGGGCCTCCCGACGGTGTTACCCGTCGTTCACCCTGCTCATGGCAAGCTCATCTGGTTTCGGGTCTTTTGAATACTACATTTAGTTTATAGTCGGTAGGCAGTAGTGAGTAGAAAAAACTACAAACTACCATCTACAAACCATAAACTATAACGCGCTATTAACACTCGGTTTCCCTATGCCTTCATGGCTTTACGCCATTTAGACGAGTAGCATCCAAAAACTCGTTGGCTCATTCTTCAATAGGCACGACACTACCCGTACCTCGCTATCGCTCGCTACGGGAATTTCTAAACCCTAATTTCCAATTTCTAATAAAATTCAAGATTTAAAATTGCCGAAACAAAAATCTGTTTTTAACATTAAGCATTTTATTAGAAATTAGGTGAATTAGAAATTAGACATTCCGTGCCGAACATTAGTGAGGCACGGGCTATGTCTCCTTGTAAGCATATGGTTTCAGATCTATTTCACCGCCCTTATCGGGCTATTTTTCACCTTTCCCTCACGGTACTAGTTCACTATCGGTGTCCCGAGAGTATTTAGCCTTGGCAGACTAGTTCTGCCTGTTTCCTGCCCAGTCTCCATACGGGGCAGTACTCAAGAATAATAACTGGGAGCATGCAATATTTTTCAAATACGGGGCTATCACCCTCTTTGGCTGTCCTTTCCAGGGACATTCTTCTAAATAAAGCAACTTTTTGCTCCTCTCGAATTTAACCGAGCGTTATTATCTTACAACCCCCGCCGTGTACAGCGCGAAAACTCGAAATTCGAATATCGAAATTCGAAACAAACTTCAAATTCGAATGTTCCAAATTCTAAACGTGTTTTGAATTTAGAATTTAGGATTTTGATATTGTCTCGGATTTCGGATTTCGTGCTTCGGATTTCAGTGCTATGCACGGTGGGTTTGGGCTATTTCCCTTTTCGCTCGCCGCTACTAAGGGAATGGACGAGTTGGTAATAAATAGTTAGTAGTGAGTAGAAAACTACAAACTACCGACTATAAACTACAAACTCGAATTGTTTTCTTTTCCTCCGCTTACTAAGATGTTTCAATTCAGCGGGTATCGCCACCCCCACCTAACTATACCGACCAACCAGAATGAGAAAGAACATTTTCCATTTCTCAAACCTATGTATATATAAATACTATATCATCAGTATAGTTAGATGGGGGCTCACCGTGTTTTGCACGGCGGGGTTTCCCCATTCGGACATCGCCGGATCAAAGGTTGCTCGCCACCTCCCCGACGCTTATCGCAGGCACGCCACGTCCTTCATCGCCTTCGGGACCCAAGGCATCCACCATATGCTCTTAATTTTCCTTCACCCTCCCAAATTCTCGTCCCGTTAGAAGTAAGACGCCGAAGGCGTCTGCCGATTCGATTTTATCGAATCGGACTTCTAATGGGATTACATTGAAAACTTGAAAGGCATAACCCCGCTTCATCTCCACATAGATGCTGCGGGGTAAGATATTTTTTCCCTGATATTAAATTGTAAAGTTTCATTCCGTTATCAACCGTCCGTTATCCTTGATTTAAGAACACCGGACGACCGATATAAAACATAAACGCCGCTTAGATAAGCGGCTTTTCTTATTCACACAGACCAAAACACTGGCTGTTCAGGTTCGTATGTGAGCCGCTTTTTGAATAAATTGTAGGTTAATACTCATGTGTAACATCAATTATACTCTCGCCCTTAAATAGTGTCAATAAGAATAAAGAGGCTTGACTGTGGATAAAAAATACCCCGAACAAATCAGGGCTTTGGTATTAACGTAAACTCATGGCGAAGTATCTCGGCTAGATTATTCCGAACTCCGGAGATATAAAAAACGCAAGTTTCAATTCTAAAACCCGCCAATTGGCGGGTTTTAGAATTATTCGTTTATATTCGCCGGATAATTCGTTCCGTATTCGCATATTATCTCCTTAGTTCTCCTCGCACCTTCTCAATAATCTGCGCCGCGGCATCTTTACCGCCCAGGCCAAAAGCCAAGCCGAACATGAGTGCCACGCCATAAACCAGCGCGCTCACGACTGCCTGAATCAATTCCGGCACTATCTTTAATTGAAGAAGCGCCGCAATAACGGCAAATACCCAAATTGACCAGCGCGCTACAACTCCGGCTAGAGCTCCACGGTGCCCGGCGGCCTCAATGGAGCCGCGCACCACTTTCTCCGTGGCTTCTGCAACCAGCGCCGCGATAATCAAAATCACGGCCGCGACCACGACATTCGGAATATAAGCCAGCACCTCACTCAAGAATTTAGAAACATCACTAAGTCCTAAAATATTTACCGCGGCGAGCAGAAAGACCACGATGAAAAACCACTTCACAAGTCCTCCCACAAAAGCCCCGGCATTTAATTTAAGACCGCCGCGCTCAAGAACTTTTTCCACTTCAAGCTTCATCAAGAAATGGTCTACTTTTAACGCTCGCACAATTTGCTCCACCAGCTGGCCAAGCGCTAAAGCAATAATCCATCCCAGGATTAATACTATAAGCGCTCCCAAAAGCAGAGGGACAAAGTTGACCACCGAGGTCCAGGTCTGCTGGAGAGAAAAGACAATTACATCTCCCCAATTTGCAGGTTCAATAAGCATAGAGTTATTCAATGTAGTTTTAAGTTAGAGAATAATTATTTATTATTATTTAATATCACTGACTAATAGTTATTGTGCACAATAACCTTTAATGCTATATATCCCGCTATTCTAGCGGGATCCGACCTTTTTTGCGCCTTTTTATAAGGCAAACCTTGATTCTTTCATTATACTGGTTTAAAGTATTAGGATAAACAAGGGTTATCCACACCGAAGCAAGTTAAAAGATAAAAGATAAAAATTTATCCTTAATGTTAACCTACACCGATCTAAAAAAAGGCGTCCTTTTCGTAAAAGACGGCGAGCCATGTGAGGTGGTTGAATCCAACTTCTCCCGCATGCAGCAGCGCAAAGCCGTGGTGCAGGCCAAAATACGCAGCCTGCGCACCGGCAAAATCGTGGACATGAGTTTCCAGCCAAGCAATAATTTCGAAGAGGCGACTATAGATAAAAAAGAGATAAATTTCCTGTACCATCATCGGGGCGATTTTGTATTTACCGACCCTAAAAACCCAAAAGACAGATTTACTCTGAAAGAAGACGTAATTGGAGATAACCAAAAATGGCTCAAACCAAATACCCTTATTACTGCCCTTATGTTCAACGGAGAACTTCTTAATCTAAAACTTCCCATTAAAATGGATTTGAAAGTCACCGAATCCCCGCCCGGAGTTCAAGGAGACCGCTCATCCTCCGGAACCAAATCAGCGACCATTGAAACAGGCGCCGTTATTCAGGTTCCACTATTTATAAATGAAGGGGATGTCATACGGATTAATACGGAGAGCGGACAGTATGTGGAGCGGGTGGAAAAAGCTTAACTCGCTCGGTAATGCGATATCTCAACATTTTGTGTATCGCGACACGATTCGGCCTCTCCGGCGGAGGCCTCACTAAGGGTCGGCGGAATTTTCGTTTCGCTTCCGGCGAAACGAACCAAGCAAATTCCGCCTCCCATTGTCGCTCTACACAAAATGTCTCGATCGCATTAGTCGCTTAAATGGTTTTCTTAATGTAGCGCTACGCGCTTTTTTTATTTGACAAATAAACATAAACACTATACGCTATAAAAACTCTGAAACTGAAAAAATGGGGTATTCGTGAACGAACAAGAAAATAATTTGGTATTCTACGAAACACTAGTGACGATTTTCTGGCTTCTAGTGGATTTCTTTTATATATGGGAACTGAAAATACCTTTATTGTTCGTAGCGATTCCGACAATAATTTTCATATCATTAGTTCTTTATAAATATTCAGAAAATTTACCGATGTTTCTCGCCAACTGCGTAATGCTGGGATGGGGGCTTATGAGTGTATTTTGGGCTTTAGATGATTTGTGGCATGTGCCTGGTGCACTAACATTTGCGAGATGTTTCGTTTCTTTTAGTGTAATTATTTTAGTCCTTTTTCTTATTATGGGCGATTTCAGGCGAGAAGCTGTTAAACGCTTAAGACGCATTCGCGTACTAAAAAACTAATCACATATTTTCTGATTCGCGCCAAATCAAAAAAAGAGGCAATAGCGCCTCTTATTTTTTTAACGATGATGGACAAAATAAAAAGTACATGGTACTATATAGTAGGCACTTTACAAAAATAAGATGGGGATTATGACGATAGAAATGCGCACAGAAAACAAAAACGCATTGCTGATCGCCGGCGATGAATACGTTTACACATACCAGCCTCGCGACAGATTCCTAAAAGAAATTTATAAATTCGGGAACTTTCTGCAACGAATCGGAATTCCGCCACTCCGGATATTTAACGGAACGGCAAATGAGGACACAAACTACGGAATCAACATAATGAGCTCCCTAGCCGACCTTACATCCTCAAAAGAAATCACTAGCAGCACTCCGCTACTTATCGCCTATTATGGACATGGGGGAAAAGACGGGTGGTATATCAACGAGTCAGCATTTATACCTTATTATTTTTTGACACGCGTTATCTCACAATATAACGGTCCGGTTTTGCTAATCAATGACTGTTGCTACTCGTGGTCCATCATTGAACACTTTACCAAATACGGTATCGCACAAGAACGAGTCGGAGTGACTCCAGCGGCGCACAAAGGCGAACAATATTTTGGCCAGGTAGTTTCGCGTATTGCTGAATACTGGCAAAATGGTTTATATTTCGAACAACCCGCAGGCACAGGCACTATGGAATTAACAACGGTAAATATATTTGATTTGGGGCTAAAACGCCCTCGCACAATTAGATACGAATATACGTGCTGCCGTGAAAATCCTAAACAGCTACATCTTTTCAGAAAGAAAAATCCATGGGTGAGACGGGTAATGGATCCAACTGCCGGAAAAATTAACACGTCAACAAGTACTATTCGTGAAGAAATCGATTTACCGCGGAGATGGGGAGCACGACTAGATGATCTTTTCTTTATACAAAAACAGATGACCTTTTTATAACAATAAGAGGCAATAGCGCCTCTTATTTTAATTGTATGAAGAGTTCGCAGATCACCGATGCCGCCGCACCGTGAGCACGACATACTCAATATTGCCGAGATGGGTACTGCGGGTTAAGGCCCCCGCAATAACACTTGCAATTCTCTGAGCTTCCGCCTTGGTATAGCACCAATGCAGAACCTCTACGATACTTTTCTTCCGCGGTATCCCCTTTTGAAGATTAAGGCCATCGGCAGTTCTCAGCAACTTGATTTTAAAGCGTTTCATCGGCAATACTCCCTTTTGGCTATTAAAAAAACTAAGATCAACTTAACAAACGGCTATTTATATTGCAATTTTCGTTTGGGACAGGTGTTAGATCGGAGTTTATGGTTCGACTATGCTCACCGCGAGTATTCATCTTCATATTTCATCTAAATTTAAATGGCCTCTGATTCGCTTCTTGCAGAATTTTTAGGGTTGCCTGTACCGAGAGATTGTCGGAGGGCAATAACACAAACCGTTCACCCAATTTTTCAAGCAGAGGACTCAAAAACTCATCCGCCCATGATGATGATAATGTTAATATGCTAGAAAAATCAATTTCCAATTCTTCGTTTGGCGGCAGTTCTAATAGCGCAGGCTGAAACGCTTTGAACGCCTCGCTGCCTAATTCGCGGGATATGAGCGTGGTACCGAATTTTTCTAATTTTACTTTCATCCCGTTAGAAGTAACCCCGTCGAGGTCCTTCGGACTTGCGACCTTGTCGCAAGCGAGACTTCTAACGGGATTTATATATTTTTATTTATTAAAACTCTATTTTTGCCAAACACCCTCGCACGACATGCTGACCACGCGTAACACGAAATACTTTATCCGAACCTTGCATGCGCACTTCAGCATCACCGCTAATAAAAAATAGGTCTATCGGATTGGCCAGCACCACTTCTCTAACTAATTTCAGCCCATTGCCGCGTTTTTCCGGCGCCCGACCAGAAATAAATTCGGTAAATGCAACTTCCACCGCCTTCACGTACGCAGATAAATCCGGACGAACGCGACGCAAAGTTTCTAAAATACCCAAACCCCGGTCGGCAAGAACAATAATGCCCTTTTGGACATCATAACCAAAAAAAATCCCGGGAGTATCCGGCCATTTCCCCAGATTATGAGCGAATGAATTATCCCCGATTTCTCCGGCCACCAGAACAATCAAAGAGTATAATTTTTCAAAGCCCGGTCTTTCCATAAGTATGTGTTCCATTTTTACCAGCCTTGCCTGAAACACAGCACTGGTAGGGCAGTAAAAAGTACCCGGGAATTCGGCTCCCTGACTAATCCAATCAGACGCAAACTTAAAAAGATCGCTTGCAAAAATCTCCATATCTTTTTCCCGGTAATAGCGATGCGTACCGCCTTCTTTTTTGATCGCAGTTAACTTTCCGTTTTCATCCCAACGACGAAGCGTGTCCATAGAAACGCCTAAAATCTCGGCGGCTTCGCTAATTTTGAGCAATTTTTCTTCCATTTTTATATCCTATCATATACTTAAAATCTATGCAATAGGCACTAAAATCTATGCACAAAGTCAATAAACTATGCAAAATGTGGCGAAAATTAAGGATTAGCCCACATTATCTCAATACGCCACGCGGGTGGCGTATTGGTTTGGTGATTTCCTTATCTCTTGAACAAATCTAGGTATTCGTGCAAAACGAAAATCCGATTGCGGGAGAAACCAGTAATTTCTTTAAGAATACCGATTTTCTCCATTTCTTTGATAAGGATTGCCTGCGGCTCCCGAATAAACCCCCGAAGGAGTCGCTCCGCGACCCCACGGGGCATGCTTTTGAAATCATTTTGCCAAACCCGATACACAAATCCAAAAAGCGAAATCTGACATAACCGCCTCGCTTAGCTCGGCGGAACGCTCGGACGGGAGAATTTTTTGGCGGCGACTACTTTCTATCAACAACTCTATTGATAATTTCGGTCAGATTCACGGGATTCGGATTGTCATCGCCATCAAGATAACCAGTAGTTCCTGGTTCAAATATTGCCTTTGCGGCTTGCGTAACAATCGCGTTGGATTGCTCCTGTTCGCTCGTGGCTTTGGCCATCAAAGGATAAACTGATAAAGTCAGTTGCCGATGCCTATTTAAAACATACAGATGTTGGTTGATTTTATAATTTTTAAGCGACTGATAAACCAATAAATAAGCAATGGATAGCAAAACGAGCTTAAAAACCGTAATTTGAACTATTCTCGGGTAGTCGTTCCCCGCATTAATTAAATTTAGAGATGGTAACCAGCCGCTGAAAAGGATCACTACTAAAATAGCGGTTGCTCCAATGGAGCCGATTGATCCCCAAAACCACTTTTTTGATAAATTTTTATGCTCTTTTGCCTGCTCCTCAAAATCGGTGGCGGAGATTAGTGCACCCTCTTTTCCAAGTGCATTGCGCACCTCTTTAACCGCCGAATCGATATTTTCCTTTGTTTTTTGAGCATCACCCTTGATCTTCTCGATTTCCTTGATTGACTGAAAGGCTTGAGCAACCTTATTTTCTACTTCCGACGGATTGAGCTTGAGAATATTTACTCTCTCAATAAGCGGAGGAAGTAATTCCAAATCTTTTTGATATAGACTTGCAACCACTTCGTTTATTTGTTTGTGTTGACTTGGTGCGTTTGCCTCGTTTCCCGAAAGAACAAACCCTTGGATTTTTTTTACATTCTCATTGACTTGATTTGCCAGATTAGTTATTTGCTGTTCCGTATTTGTGGATATCCGTAGTAATTCTGCATTTTCGATAACCTGTAGCAAGTCGTCGTAAACATTTTTTATGAAATCAACGGCCTGCTTGAAGCTATAAGCACGCCCCAGCTCCTCCGTTCGTTCAAGGTCTTTGAAGTTAATCGCCTTGAGCGCATCCATTGCTTGTTGAAGTGATGGTTGTATTTGCATGGCTATTTATGTTATTCGTTAAACTCTGGTTGTTCCTTTTTGATGATCTGTTTTTCTATAATATGAGCGCGTTCCTTATTTTTTACCTGCGCAAACTGGAATCGCGTACCATCAGGGATTTTCTCTTTCTTTATTTCCTTATGCTCCAATAACCGTTCCTGTGAACGGCCGCGGCCGGCAATTCCGGTATACAGGTTTTCTCCACCCCCATCCTTTATCTTGTAAATAACCGCCTTGTCCTGGGGAACTTTGACGATATTCTCTTTGGTGAACTTTTGAGTATGGCTAAATTTTGTCATAGATATCTTAGTTAAATGCTAGTTGGGGATAACTCGGTTTTGATTTTCTACTTTTGTTCTATTATAATCGATGTAAAGGAAACAAGTCAAGTATCTAAAGTATATGATTACAAAGCGTCAAAAACAAGTCCTTGACTTCGTAGAAAGCTACTCGCAAAAGAAAGGATATGCCCCCTCATTTGAGGAGATTAGAAAGCGACTTAAACTCGCCTCTGTTTCAACTATTCATTTTCATATCTCAAAACTCAAGGAAGGTGGCTATTTAGGTAATATAGAAAATAAAGCCCGTACTATTAGCGTTGCTTCTAAAAAACCGATGGTCAAAATTCCGCTTTTAGGAACTATCGCCGCAGGAGAACCAATAGAGGCAATTCGAGAAAATGAATTTATTGCTGTCCCTAAAAATATATTACCTAGTAGCGGTAATCTTTATGCCTTGCGTGTTATGGGCAATAGTATGATTGATGAAAACATAAAAGATGGAGATGTCGTCTTGGTAAAACAACAGGATGTTGCGGAAAATGGAGAGCGTGTCGTTGCACTGATAGATAACCACGAAGCAACCCTAAAGAAATTTTATAAAGAGCGGGGGTATATTCGATTACAACCTGCTAACAAAACTTTTGAACCGATTATTATTAGAAAAGATCGCGATATTAAAATTCAAGGTGTTGTTATTGATGTTATAAAAAACGAGGAAGAATTGCAGGCAGAAAAAATCATAACAATAAAAGAAGTAAGAAAAGAAAAGAAACTACCGCTCAATCAAATAATTTTAGGAGATGCTGTTCAAGAATTAAGGAAACTTCCCGATGAAAGTTGTAATGTCGTCATAATTGATCCGCCCTATAATATAGGAAAAGATTTTGGCAACAATATAGACAAACGAGAACTCGGGGAATATGTAGAATGGTGTAAAAGTTGGATAAACGAAAGTATAAGAATTCTAAAGCCGAATGGAACAATGTTTATTTACGGTTTCAGTGAAATTTTGGCGTATCTTTCAATTGAAATTCCAATACAAAAACGATGGTTGATTTGGCATTATACGAATAAAAATGTTGCTTCTCTCAATTTCTGGCAAAGAAGTCATGAGGCCATAATTTGCGCATGGAAAGATAAACCGGTTTTCAACAGAGACGAAGTTAGAGAACCATACACAGATGGCTTTCTAAACGGAGCCGCTGGAAAGGTAAGAAAAGGAACACTAGGGCGATTTAGTAGTAGTGGTTTAGAAACCGTTTATAAAGCCCACGAAGGCGGAGCTTTACCTAGAGATGTTATCAAAATTCCTGCTCTTGCCGGTGGAGCTGGAATGATTGAGAGATGGTTTTTGTGTAAAACCTGCGATTCTGTTTGTGAACCACGACAACTGAAAAATCATGATGGGCATAAAATAATGAAGCACCCAACACAAAAACCATTCGAACTATCCAAGAAATTGATAAAATCTGCTATGCCAAAAAGGGATGGTATTGTATTAGTACCCTTTGTCGGTACTGGCTCGGAGTGTGCAGCAGCAAAAGAATTAGGGCAATCGTATATTGGCTTTGAAATCAATCCCGACTATGTGAGATTAGCAGAAAAAATGGTAGATAATAAAAAACTAGTTGCAAAATTATTTTAGAGTATTGTCTATTTCTTTTTTCTTTTGCTTAAAAGCGTAAGGGGCAAAAACGACAAAACCATTAGAAAATCTTTTCAATTCTTTGTTTTCTTGAAATCTTTTGTATGGGAGTTTATATTCGCCATCCTTTTTCTTTGGGTTTTCGAAATAATCGCTACTTGGAACTTCATAATTAATATCGATAAATTGTCCCTCTATTTTGTTTTTAATCCCACCCTTACCACGCCTTACCTCTCCGCTAAATGATTTCTTTTTAACTTGGTAGTTTAAAATCTTTCCTCTGTATTTAACTTGAAAATCGGCTCCTTGATGGTCAAGCTCTCCAGACATTGCAACTGTCCCTTCGCCGAAGACCGATTCCGCTACATAACCAGCGTGTATTTGAGTAATAATGCTTGCCCATGTACGATAAATTCTTGCAGGAAGTCCACGATAAAAACAATCCTTGCACATTGTTATTTTTTGTCTAAAAGATTCAATTTCTGTTTTTTGCGAATTTAAATACTCTTTATAAAAATCTTTGAAGGGTAGAAATTTTTTCTGATCCCAATATACTTTATAAAGCATGTTTATAGCTTGAACCTCCTTAGGCATATCCATTTCCACGATTTTAATAGGCCTATATTTATCGCGATAGGATTTAAGGTCAACGGATTGTAAAAATTTGTCGAATTTTTGTACTAACATAAATTACATAAAATATGATGCTGGCTTTTTGTATATCTGGGTAAGTTTTTTCATTTCTGCTACATCAAGCCGTCTTTCACCGGACTCAATTTTTGAGATATAAGATTGTGGTTTGTCCAGTTTGTCAGCTACCGCTTGCTGGGACAAATCGGCCTCAATACGCGCTTTTTTCAAGCGTTCTATGATCTTTTTGTAGTCTTTTGAGTAAATTGATCTGCCCATATGTATTTCTATGATATATCCTATTGTGGTATAATCCCAAAATGGGATATACTATATTTATGAATATTCCCGCCGCCAAAAAATCCGCCAGCCCACGCGAGGACGGCTCGGCAGGAGGCCGCTCATGCTCTGATGAGCCTTTAAGCTCGAAGAGGTGGGGGGAGAAATGCCGAGTCGTCCGAGTGAACACAAAAGAGGCCAGCCCCGCCGCCTTACTTATCAAAGCAATACACCACAGAAAAATACTCTTTTCATTAAGAGAAGAAAAAATCCGGCGCGCGCAAAATGAAAAGAGCAAAGAGTATTTTTCTGTGGTGCGGCGAGCGTTAGCGAGCGGCGGCGAGACGGAACGTCAAAATTCAGCGTTTGGATTTTCGCTGAAAAAAGTTCGTATCTAGTTTCTTGGCCGGCGGCAGGATTTTCACCCCGTTAGATATCAAATTATCTAACGGGGCGAGCTTGCGACCAAGGGATTAACAGTCCCCTGCGCTACCTTGGCGGCTTTTGTTGCAAAATTCCAGTCCTCCGGCGGCAGGATTCGAACCTGCGACCAAGGGATTAACAGTCCCCTGCGCTACCGCTGCGCTACGCCGGAGGACGAGAATTTTGGTTTTTAAAAGTAGCCGCCCGCGAAATAATTCCCAATCATTTCGCCCACTTTGCTACGCCAGAATATTCATTATTTTATACTAAAAATTAATATCCTTCAAGTTTTTTGGCGTTCTGATGCATGCGGATGCGCTCCAGGGCCTTGGCCTCAATCTGGCGGATGCGCTCGCGGGTTACGCCGAATTCCCGGCCCACCTCCTCCAAAGTATGCGTAATGCCGTCTTCCAAGCCAAAACGCATGGACAATATTTTTTGTTCTCTCGGCGTGAGTTCCATAATAATGGCATTTAACTGATCTTTGAGCAGGCGCCGTGCCGCTACCTGGGACGGAGAAATTGTTTTTTCATCTTCAATAAACTCGCCCAAAACCGAATCCTCATCATCATCTCCCACAGGCGCCTCCAAGGACACTGTTTCCTGCGCAATTTTCTCAATATGGTGGACTTTTTCAAGCTCCATATTCATCTCGGAGGCAATTTCCTCGGGCAATGGCTCACGGCCAATATCCTGCAGAAGCCGGCGCTTAACCTGCTGGTATTTGGAAATTGTTTCCACCATATGTACGGGAATCCGGATGGTGCGCGATTGATCCGCCAGCGCCCGCGTAATTGCCTGCCTTATCCACCAGGTGGCATAGGTTGAAAATTTAAAACCCCGGCGATAATCAAATTTATCCACCGCCTTAAACAGTCCTATATTCCCCTCCTGGATTAAATCCAGAAGCGTTAAATGCGGCGAACGGCCCACATAGCGCTTGGCAATGGACACCACCAGGCGTAAATTGGCCTGCATTAATTTCTTCCGCGCCTCCTCGTCCCCTTTTTCAATACGGCGGGCCAATTCTTTTTCCTCATCGCTGGTAATTAATGAAATCCGTCCGATTTCGCGCAAATACATCTGAACCGAGTCCTGCGATAAATGCTCAAGATCAACCTCATCCCGCTTGCGTCCTTTTTTTTTGGTAATAGTCGGCTCCCCCTCTGATAAAAATTCTTTAGATTCAAGAATTTCTATGTTTTCTTGCTCAAATCTGCCGTACAAATCCTCCAGCAGCATAATATCATCTTCAATTGTGGGAAAATAGTAAAGAATTTCCGAATAGGTCACAAAACCGCGCTCTCTTCCACGTTTGAGCAACTCGGTAATTTTTCCCTCAACGGCTTTAGTAGCTTTTTCTTTATCCGCCGCGCTCTTTAGGGCCGGTTTTTTGGAAACCGCTTTTTTAACAGGTACTTTCTTCTCGCTTATTTTCTTTTTGGCCGTTTTCATATGTATGTTTTTGACAAGCTCTAAACAATAATTTTTAATTTACCGGATAATTCATGAAAATCCTTAAGTAGCGGCTCAATATCTCCTTTCCCTTTTTCTTTTTTCTCAATTTCCGCGGCGATTGATTGCAATTTCTCGCGCACGCATTCTTTCTCAAATTCCCGCGCACAAATCAAAAGCTCCTCGCCCATGTCTTTAGTGGCTGCGCCCAAAACCTCGCCGCGAAACCGCAATACCTCCAGACGCTCGCGGAGATTAGCGGGCCATGAATCAACGGCGGTTTGCGCGCGAAACGCCCCAAAAAGTTCTTCATTCGCGGCAGTTGAAAATTCAAAATTCCTCCCGTAAATTGTGTGTCCGCGTTCTTCCCCCACTGCCGCCAGCAGGGAGAGCATCCGCTCTTCCAGAAGTTCGCGCCGGCTGACTTTATGCGCGCCGGAAGCGTTTTGTGGCGCAGATGAAATATTTTTCGCGGCCGCGCCGGATGATTTTTTTCGTAATTCTCGCCAGACCGACTCCTCTTCAATTCCCAATTTCTTGGCAAGTTCCGCCACCCAATGCCCTTTTTCAATCTCGTCGGCAAGTTCCGCGATGTATGCCAGAACCATTGCCGAAATCGCCTTTTTCCCCTCAACCGATGCCGGGTTATACTCACGCAGCGCCTTGGTGAAGTAAAACTCCACAACCGGACATGCGGTTTCAACCGCCCGAAGCCATCGAGCTGGATCTTCACGAACCGTATCCGCGGGATCTTTGCCCGAAGGGATGGCAACTATTTTCCGCGCACATTCAAATTGCGCCGCGATAGAAAGTGAACGCCGGGTCGCGGAATCCCCGGCCGCATCGGCATCAAACGAAAAAAGCAATGAATCACAAAGACGCCGCAACGCTTTTACTTGAAACGGGGTAAGGGCAGTGCCTGATACCGCAATCGTATTTGCAACTCCGGCCTGATGCGACATCACGCAATCCATGTATCCTTCAACAATCACCGCCTCATTTTTTTGGCGGATCGCGTCTTTGGCTTTGTCAAAACCGTATAGCGCCTTTGATTTGTCATAAATCAGGGTTTGCGGAGTATTAATGTACTTGGCCTCCGCAGCTTCCGGCTTCCGGCTTCCGGCTTCCGGCTGAAAAATTCTACCGCCGAAACCGATTACCCGGCCATTCACGTCGCTAATAGGAAAAATAATCCGCGAACGAAAACGATCATACCAAGAAGAAGCATCTTGAGAACGCACGACTAGTCCGGCTTTTTCCGCCTCATCCCGCCGAAATCCTTTGGCAATAAGCGCTTTTAACAAAAAATCCCAGGATTGCGGCGCAAATCCGATGCGGAATTTTTTAACCGTATCCTGCGCAATCCCTCTACTTTTTATATATTCCTGCGCTACGGGAGTGAGCAATAAATTCCTCTCAAATACCTTGGCCGCTTCCTCGCATAAATCATGCATCCGGTTTTTTTCGGAACGAAGCGCCGGATCTTCGCGCCGCAATTCAACTCCGGCTCGTGCCGCCAAAATCTTCAGGGCCTCGGGAAAATCAAGCCCTTCGATTTTCATCACGAATTTGAAAATATCGCCTCCTTCGCCACAGCCGCCAAAACAATGCCAAAGCTGGCGGGAGGGAGATACAAAAAAAGATGGCGTTTTTTCCGCATGAAACGGGCAATTGGCCTTAAAGTTTATCCCGGATTTCTGCAAA
>Ga0209211_10004205_pt1 | contig 22698 bp, 19 predicted proteins | sample RifGroA2_FD_183992 | JGI IMG/M metagenome (GOLD analysis project Ga0209211, IMG submission 183992) | Groundwater microbial communities from Rifle, Colorado, USA - Groundwater A2 (SPAdes) (version 2) | ecosystem: Environmental > Aquatic > Deep subsurface > Groundwater | place: Rifle, Colorado...
GTAGTCGGCCCGCCGATCCCCTATCCTCGAACCATGAGCGCACCGGACCGTTCGCGCCGCACGGAGTTCTCGCACCGGATGCCAGGCGTCATCCGGGCGGTGCACCGCGAGCGGGGGTCGTGGGTGCGGGGGTCGTTCTATCGCACGGATGGCCACGGGACGCTCGAGTTCAGCGGTGACACGGGGTGGTCGGGGGCGCAGGTACGCGAACTCCAGGCACACGGCGAACCGGTGGTCCTGCTCACCAATACCGACAGCGTCCATCCCTCGCGAGTGTTTGCGAACGGGCTGCACGTGCCGGCGCCAACGACCCCTGAGGCGATGGCGGGATTCCTCGCGGAGCAGCGCGTGCTCGGCGAACGCCTGGGTCAGCGGCGGGCGGACGCGTTGATTGCGCGCCACGGGGTCGAGGCGTTCACCACGATGCTCGTGTTGACGCCGCGCGATCAAGTGAATCCCGCACAGTTCCCGGGCCTCGACGCCGACGCGGTGCTGGCGCTCCGCCAGACGCTGCTGCGCGACTATCGGGCGAGCCCAACGCTGTATGCGACCGTGCATGGTGTGGGCCTGTCGCTGCCAATCGTCCGGCGGGTCGTCGAGAGCCTCGGGCCGCTTCGGGCGCTGGATGTGGTGGAAGACCCCTACTTGGCGACCGCGGCGTCTGGCGTGGAGTTCGCCGACATCGATCGCGCGATGGCCGCCGTCGGGTGGAGCCAAGTGGCAATGGATGACCCGCGTCGGCTACGTGCGGCCGTCGCCGCGGCGCTCGTGCGCCTCCAGCGCTCCGGCCACGCCTACTCGGCGGAAGGGGATGTGGCGCGGACCGCGCGACGGCTCCTCGAGAACGTCACCATTTCGGATGACGCGATGCGCCTGGCCTTCTCGCATGCCGCCACCTCAGGTCTTGTCATCCGTGAGGAGGACCGGTGGTACCATCCCTCCGCGTACGCGGCGGAGGCCGAGATCGCGGCCGCACTGCGGGCACGTGCAGACCGGGAACCGCCGTGGCGTGCGCACCTGCAGACGGTGCTTGATGCACCGGGATCGTTGTCCACACTCACGGACGAACAGCGAGCCGCGGTGGAGACGGCGCTGACGCACACCACGACGCTGATCGCTGGCGGCCCAGGCACCGGAAAGACGCACTGTATTGCGACGATGGTCGCCACGGCGCGAGCTGCGAATGTCCCGGTCACCCTGACCGCGGCCTCGGGCAACGCGGCGCGCCGCCTCACGGAGGCGGCGGCGCAGCGGGCGACGACGATCCACCATTGGCTCACCAAGGGCGAACTGCCCGAAGGTCTGGTCGTGGTGGACGAAGCCGGCATGCTCACCGATGACGTGGTGGCCGAGACGCTACGCCTGGCGGCGGAGAACGGCGCACGCACGGCACTCTGTTTCGTTGGCGACGCCGACCAAATCCGACCGGTGGGGCGCGGTCAGCCGTTCCTGGACCTCTTAGCGGCCGCGGAGTCAGCGCCCGAGACGGTCTTGGTGCACCGGCGCCTGTGCACCCCGCACCGGGCCGCGCTCACCTCGCTCGTGGGCATCAACGGACGGCGCATCAACCAAGGACTCGCGCCGATCCAGGGAAGCGTCTACGGCCTGCTGTGGAACGACGACCTGCGACGGGACCTCCGCATGGATGCGGCGTTGGCGGACACCCCGCTCGATGAGGATGCATTCGTCGCCAACAGTCACTTCGTGTCGATCGCAAGCCGGCCGGCGGGGAAGCCCTTGCCGCCATCCCTGCTGGTCCCTGGTGCGCCGGAGCTGTCGTCAGAAGCGCTCCGGGTCTACGAGGTGGCGGAGGGGCTGACGACGCGCTACGGCACGCATGACGTCCGGGTGATGACGGCGGTCCATGAGGGACCGCTCGGGACGAAGTCGCTGAACACAGCGCTGCAATGGCTGCACAACCGCGACGGCGCGCCCACGGGCGAGACCGACCAGCGGGGCCTGGCACTGCGCGTGGGCGACCCGGTGGTGCAGAAGGAACCGGATAAGGAGCGCGACCTCGTGAACGGAGATGCGGGGATGATCGTCGGCGTACGCGACGTGCAAGGGCGCGAACGTGTGCTGCTCGTCGACTTCACGGGGCGCGAGGTTGACGTCAGTTCGCGACAGGCGCGCGACCTGGTGATGGGGTACGCCGACACGATGCACGCGCAGCAGGGCCAGGAGATGCCCGTCGCGGTGATCGTAGTGGACCCGAAGGCGGCGGAGTACATGATCGGACGGAGCCTCCTCTACACGGCGGCCACGCGCGCGAAGACCGAAACGGTCTATGTCGCGGCACCGGGCGACATCGACCGGATTGTCGCGTCCGCTGATCGGGATCATCGCCGGACCACGCTGGCCGAGCGCGTGATCGGCCGTGCCCCCGCTCAGTCCGCCGCCGCTGTCACGGGGGACACCGTGCCCGCGTTCCGGTTGGACGATCCGAGCCCGGTCACGCACGGACGTCGATAACCGGGGGTCACCGAACATGAACCGAAGCGCCGCCCTACCCTGTGGTATGATGGCCGCTGTTGCTGTGCTGGCAGGCCCACCCGTGCGCTCGCACGTGACTGTAGCCTCTCGTCCTATCCCGTGATGGAGATGTCATGAGTCTGAAAGAAAAGATCAAGCCGGTCAGCCAGCTCAAGCAGGTTCCGAAGTTGCTTGCCTATGGAGCGACCCAGACAGGCAAGACGCACGATGCCGCCTTCATGCCCGGTCCCGCACTGGTGCTGGACGCCGACAAGGGCGTGGCGGCGTTCCACGACCGCTTCCCTGCGAACTTCGACCAGGCGCCGGTGAACTCGTTCGACGAACTCGTGGCGGCGCTCAAGGAGTTCGTCGCGGACCCGGAGTTCCGAAAGTACAAGTCGCTCATCATCGACGGCTTCACGATCCTCTGGGATCGTGAGGTACACGACTTGGGCCTTGATCAGTCGTCGGAAGGGCAGTCCTCGTCGACTCGTGAAGGGAAGATCGCGACGCAGAAGGCGCACGCCGACCTGGCGCGCCGGTCCAAGGAGGTTGGCTTGGCGCTTCGGCTCCTGAGCGACGTCGACACCGTCGTGCTGGCAACGGCCGAAGAGCGTCGGAAGTTCAGGGGAATGGACTTCTCGGACGAGAACTCCGAAGCGCGGGCCGGCGTGTCGATGCGGAAGTTCGGTCATCTGTTCGACTTCATCTATCGCAAGGTGAGCCAGACGGAGATCGAGGTCGAGAAGTCGCGCTACGAGTCGCTCAAGCGCGGCCAGAAGGTCACGGAGTTCACGTTCAAGGACCATGTGCTCCCCATCGCGAACGGCCAGGTTGCGCGCTCCGCCGCGTACCGGGGCTTTGAGGCCGCGACCGCAGCGCACGAAGAGCTGTGGGATCTGCTGATCGCTATCGGCACGGTCGAGCGTGGCGGGAAGATCCCGCGTGAGCAGGCGCAGGTGTACCGCAACACCGCGTTCGACAAGTCCCTCGACGAGCCGGCCGTGCGGAAGGTCATCAACGAGGTGAAGGAGAAGTACAGCGCCGCGGTCGTCGCGGCCTAAGGCACCACGGAAAGGGCCGGCCCGACGTCATGTCGGGCCGGTTGGCGTTTCGGGAGGTCGGACAGACGCGACCGATTCACGACCGACACACTACGCTATCAGCAGACCCTCACGTTGAGAGTGCGCGTGGCGAGTACGAGCCCGACCGTCCCGACCGTCCCGACCGGAACTGACAGCGAAGCGGCATATCGCCGTGACATCGCCGCGCTGCCGCGTCTATCGGCGGCCGAGGAACAAGCATTGGGACGACGGGCGCAGGCCGGCGATATCGCAGCGCGCAACCGCTTGGTGGAGTCGAATCTAGGCCTCGCCTTCAAGCTGGCGAGACGCTACCACCGGCCCCCGCTGGCCATCCTCGATCTGGTACAGGCTGGCAACGAGGGGCTGATTGCCGCCGCCGATCGCTTCGACCCGTCGCGGAACGTGCCGTTCGGCGCGTACGCGGCATACTGGATTGAGCGCCAGCTCCGCGAATTCACGTTGCAGCACTCCACCACCGTGCGAGCGCCGGTCTATCGGGCGACGGCGATCCAGAAGATCATGGCGACGGAGGAGAAGCTGCGACACCTGATGGGCCGCGCCCCGCGGCTGGACGAAGTCGCCGAGTACGCGCGCTGCACGCTCGCCGAAGTCGAGGAAGCGCGGTGGCTGACGACGGACAGCGTGTCCCTGGACGCGACCCACGACGAGGACGATCACGGATTGGAGTCGTCAATTGCGCAGGGCACCTACCTCGCGCCGGACCTCCTCCCTGAACGCGCCGAGTTGCGGCGTATCGTTGACGATCTCCTGGCGGAACTGCCAGAAGTGGAAGCGCTGGTGCTTACGCTGAGTTGCGGCCTGCGGGGTCAAGTGCAGCGCACCTACGAACAGATCGCCACCGAACTGAAGACGAGTCGCGACCGCGTGCGCCGCCTGGAGTCGCAGGCAAAGAAACGGATTTCACAGAGTCCGCGTGCGCGACAGCTCTTCGCCGAGCTGCGCGCCTAGGCTGTGCTCTGTATCGGCGCGTTCACAACAACGCCATCCGGTGTCGCAGGCCTCGCTGAGCGAGGCGCGACGTGAGATGGGCCCCGCGGTCGCTGGGATGGAAGGTTGACACGCCGCGGCAAGCCGGGCAGCCCGTCAGGCCCCGTATTCTGAGGGAGTCTGTTCTCACGAGTGACGGGTGACCCGAAAGAAGACGGCAAAGACGCCGCGTCGGCTGGGGGATGAGGACGTCTCGCGCGTCCGCTCCGGCTTTGAGGCGTACCAGTTGAGTCTGCGCAAGATGCCGCGACTGAGTCCTGACCAGACGCTCGCGCTGTGCCGACAGTACCGCGTGCTGGACATCGAGTTGCGTGCCGGCCCGGAGGGCACGGTCCTGCGAGACCAGATCATCCTCGGGAACCAGGGCTTCGTGGTGCACAAGACGAACCGGTTCCTTTCGAGTCGTGGACTGCGGCCTGGCCAAGGTCGGTACGACAGCAACACCTTCGGGGAGATCTTCATGGATTGTGTCGCGCTGGCGAATGAGGGCATGCTCTCGTCGCTGGAGCGGTACGATCCGAATCTCCTCGTCTCGGGGAACGAACCGGTAAAGTTCGTGACCTTCGCAGGCAACGAGGTCGACAAGAAGCTCGACGAGTTTCTCTTTCAGCACACCGCACCCGTCGCCGTCGGGGCTGACGCCCGGATCTCCATGCGGCACCTGCGGCTCGCCGAGGAGCGGCTGCGCGCGCGCGGCGAGACGGTGACCGACGCATCACTGGCGGCGGAGATGACGCAGATCGTGGTGGAACGGCGACAGGCAGACGGCAATCGCACCGCGACCACCGATCGCTACGTCTACGAGGCTTGTGACGTGCCTCGCATTCGGGAGCAGGAACGCGCGATGTTCGGAGACTCCCTGGACTCCCCGGTGGCCGAAGATGAGGATGGCCGCTCGCTCGGGGACCTGATCGAAGACGAGCGCGCCTCGCTCGACATGCAGCCGTTCGACCTCGATCCGCGCATGCCATTGGGGGTATTGGCGCTCGAGCGACTGCCGCGCCACCACGCGCTGGCGGTGAGTTTGCTTTCGCGGCAGTCGGTGGACGACGTGGTGATGCCGGTCGGAGAAGTGAGTCGCGTCGTGGGCGAGCCCCTGGACACCGTCGTCGCATGGGCCAACTCCGCGCCGCAGGCCCTGTTTGGCGTGCGCGCAGATCCGGAGGGAGCAGTCGCCGTCGTGGACGAGGAACTGGCCGACCGGATGCGAGCGGCGCGCGACGACGCGACGCACGTTCGGCCGATTCACGGCCGTGGGCGCTAGCATGCCGTCGGTGGGGACGCGCGTGGAGCGGTCAACGCCGCGAGGGCGCTTCGCCGAGAGCGCGCTGCAGCAGCTTCGCGAGCCGCACCGGCTCCGGCAAATACTCGCAGAGGAGCTCAAGCTGGACCGGAGCGGTCGCGCCGTTTGCCCCTTCCACGGCGAGGGGAAGTCGAAGGATCGCGACTTCGCGTTCCTGACGTCGATAGGCAAGTACACCTGCTACAATACGTCGTGTCCCGCCCACGGGCGCTACGGCGACATTGTGGACTACACGATCCTGCGCCGGAACGTCGATTTTCCCACGGCGGTGCGCGACCTCGCGGCTACCTTTGGCGTGGATCTGGGGGCCGTGGAATCGACCGCCCCGCAGGCCCGCTCGCGTGTGTCGTTGCTGCGCGAGGGGTTGACGGCGCTCTACGACCATGCGCGAACGGCGCTCTGGGAGCGTGCGGGCGGAGATGCTTCGTTGGCGGCCGCGCTGCGGGCTGCTGGGTGCGGACCGGACGCGGCGCACGGCCTCATTCCTGGCGTGGTTCGCGTGGCGCAACTGACGTCGCTGGTCAAGGGGTGGCCCCGTGCGTTGCAAGAGGCCTTTCGGTCGCACGGCAGCGAGGACGTGGCGAGCGCGCTCGCCACCTTTGATGGCGCCCTGCTCTGGCCGCATCACCACTCCGCCGAGGATCGACGGCTGCTTGGTCTCACCGTCGAGCCATGGACGGCGACGCCCTGGTCGCGACCGCAAGCCACCTATCTGGGTCAGGTCGAGCTGCTCGAACCCATGCCGCTCCTGCTGCCGCTGGCGACGCCCGAGGAACGGCGCGCGCCGGCGCCCTGGCTTGCGGCACCCAGCGTGCAGGCGGCGCTCCGGCTGCGCGCGGACGGTCTGCCGCGCGTGGTGGTCGCCTCGACCGTCAGGGGGATGGGACGGCCCGTGCACTGGATGGGGCCATCGCGAGAGCTGCTCTTCGTCACGGGGTCGCAGGAGGCGGATGAACGATCCACGTTTCACGCCATCCGGCATTGGCAACGTGCTGGCGGGACCGCTGGTGTGCTGCCGGTCATCGATCCGGACGGCGTCGCGAACTGGAAGGACGAAGTCCTGCCGATCGATGCGTACGCGCGCGAGCCGCTGGAGTGGCAGTTGCTCCGGCTGCACGAGATTGGACCCCATGCGCGAGAACTGTGGGTGCAGCAGCGGATCCAGCCGCTACTGTCGGCCGAGACACGGCCAGCCGTGCGACTCCATTACGAGATGTTGCTCAGCGAAACGACGGGATTCCCGCGTTCGGTCTTCCACAGCGACGTCGCCGCGCCGGAGCGCGCGGCAACCAACCCGCGGCGCGCGCGCTAACCTCTCGGCATGGCTGCCCGACCGAGTTCGCGGCGTCCGGCTTCCCGGACGACCCTGTCACCGTCAGCGCTGACCCTGAGCCTGCTCGTGATGGGGGCCGCGATCGCGGCCGATCTCTTTCGCGCGCAATGGACGGCGCTCGTTGGCGTGCGCGTGCCGCCGTGGGCACTCTGGTCGACGGCGTTCGTCGTCGTCCTGGTGATCTTGTGGCGGGGGCGTGATGTGTCGGTCATGGTCGACGACGCCCCGTGGATCGACCTCGTGGGACAGCGCCGGTGGCAGGATGCGCTGGACGCGCTCGTCGGGCGGATCAAGGAGGATCCGGATCGGCACGTTGCCCTGTTCCTGGAGGTCGCCGAGATCTACGCCCTGGATGAGGTGGCGCTGCCCGAGAGTGCGCTGGTGTGGCTCGACGCGCTGATCGAACGTGAGGATGAGCCCGAGCTGGCGGCCCGGGCGCTCCTGCGGCGCGCGCAGCTCTTCGTGTGGTCGTTCGCGGATCCGCGTCGCGCCGCGATCGACTTGCTCACGATCCGGAAGCGGCATCCCAGCGCGAGTGCGTTCGCCGAAGCGGTGGAACTGCATCAGCGAGTGCGCGGCGAACTGGCCACCCGGGTGGTGACATGACCGCGGTGCACGTGTGGGGTCGTGCGCATGCCGGGACGCTCGCGGGATCGCTCGGGGTATGCGGGGCAATCCTCGTCAACGGGTGGCAGGCCGCCCATGGTCCGCTGGTGTGGCTCGCAGGCCAAGCGGTCTTGCTCACGCACCTGCAGTGGATGCGGCACGCGCACGACGCGCGCGATGAGTCGCGGTGGTGGCGGTTCCATCCGGGGTACGGGCGTGCACGTCGCGTTCGTTTCCTGGCGGTGATGGGCGTACTGTGCGGCCTGCTCGGACTGTCCGGGCTCGTGTTCGTGGTGCACGGGTGGATGCGTGTTGCCGTGACTGGCATCGCGGTGCTCTCGTATGTCGATGTCTTCGTGGCCTCCTGTTGGCCGCGTGTGGAGCGCGCCTGATGCGCGCCGGTGCCGTCCTTGTCGCCGTCGTTTTCGCCGCGTGCTCGCGTTCGAGCAGGCAACCTGTCGTGCGTCCGGAGCCGGTCGCCGTGCGCCGTGCGGTCGTGGCCCCGCGGGCGGCGGAGCATACGGCGCCGAGGTTCGGAACGGAGTTCGTGCCGGATCGCATTGTGGCGGATAGGGCCGGGCGAGCACCAACGGATCCCGACTTCGATCCAAGTCGCTCGGTGACCGTCACCTTGCGCTACGTGGTGACCATTCCGGCCGGCGGAACGGGTGTGCTGCAAGTGCAGGGCTGTCCGATGGTGCGCGATTCCGTGCGGGGCACGTGGCGTCTGCATCATCTTGGCGCGGTACCGCGAGCGCTGGCTGTGTACGCCGTGTCGGACCAGCCCGATTCGACAGGCCGCCGCGTGCGCGGGTCGATCTCGCCGATCGCGATGCCTGAGCTTGATGACTGGCTCCCGAATCCGTGGGTGGACACCGCAGCAAGCGGTCCGCGCGCCTCGGACCTGCTCGTCTTCGACGCGCGACAACCGGGCGCGTACGTTCTCGACCGTTACTTTCCCCGTATCTCCGCCACGTCCGTACGCGGGACGGCGCAGTGCACGGTCGCACTTCGCCTGCTGGGTGGGCAGTATGCCGGACGCCTCGCGAGCATGGCAGCGGGTGGCGCACGGGAAACCGGTCGCCTGTGGGACCTGACGCCGGCGCTGCGTTCCGACGTCGACACGCCCCGAAACATCGCGCGGGACGACGCGGCGGTTGGGGCGGATTCTGTCGTGGTGCCTTCCGTTCCGGCGGCGCTGCCGTCACGCGCAGCACCCGCTTCCACAACGCCGCGCATCATTGGCGTGGACGTCCTGGGGAGCCTGCCGGTGCCGCGGCTGACGAGACCGTAGCGCCGGCCGTTCGAGCGAGTCGCCAGAGACGCGCCGCAGAAACGTCGCGTGACGTGCACGAGGATGCCTCGCGATCGCACTCGGCAGCGTCAAATCGCACGAGGGCCGGAGACGTTTCCCAAGCAAGAGGTCGCAGGCTGACGCCTCGAGGCCCGGGAACTCCGGCTGCGCGACTGACCATCCACCGAGATTGACGCGCCGACGTTCAACGCGCACTGTATGTCAGGGCTTGCGATGGTTGGTGTCCTGCGCACGCACGGGCTGATACTCACGGGAGGCGCCATGAGTGACGACAAGTGGGGCCCATCGGACTCGGGCGATCAAGAAGTGCCCGATGAGAAGAGTGGCGGCTCCGGTAGCAACGATGAATCAGGATCGACGCATTATACCGATTGGAATGAGTCGGGACGGGCGTCGTGGGACGAACAGGATGGCGAAGTCAGTGGCGAACACACCACGGACATCGACGACGACGATTAGTCATCGGTCCGTTTCGAGCGCCTGATCCGGAGTCGGAGTTGTAGCGAGGATAGCACCTAGGCATGTCGCCTTCGGTGTGGCCAGCGTGTGTTCCGCGCACGAGACGTCGGTCGGTTCAGTCCGGATCGGGTTCTGCATCCTCGCTGGCATCGCCTGGGTCCTCTGGCCCGTGCTCAAGTTCGTTTTCGGTGGCACCTAGCGCCGACGGGCACGACGATCCAACAGAGGCGGCGGGACGGGCGGGGTCGGCGGCTCCTTGGCCGCGTCTTGGAGAATGCGCGGCAGCGTCGCCAGGGTGGCACGCGTGAGCGTGCGCGCCGGCATAAACGGGATGCGCGCGAGCCAGGTGTCGATGGCGATCATGATGACGACGAACGCCGCGCCAACCGCCGGCCATCCAACGAACGGCGTGCCGACGACCAGCGCCAGGAGCGCTACTCCCACCCAACGCCGTGCACGACGCACGGCGACCGCCTCGCTGCGTCGTGCGCGGCGGAGGGGGACCGTGGCGTAGACCCACGGACGAGTGCGGATGAACGGGAGCACCATACCTTCTGCATAGGGGAAGGCGGCGGCGTTCGCTCAGGCGACTTAGCGCCGAGTCGCTCCGATGCCTGCCAGCGGGCGCAGATTGCTGGCGAGTCGTTGCCGGTCCTGCACGAGTTGGTCGTGCGCGGCCTGCGCGGTGAGCGCGACGGGCGCATACGTCGCGCGGCCGAGCGCGCCAGCCGAGAGTTCGAGCGTTTCTAGGTACGCGTCTTGTGCTTCCGGCGAGAGATGAAGCAGCGCCATCGTCCCGCGTGCAGTCCCGATCGTCCGGAGGATCGCGGCTTCGTCCGTGACCGTCAGCGGCGTGGTAGCGGAGGTGCCAGTCATCGACAACGAGGCCACGTCGCTGCGGACCTGCACCTGGGCGCCGAAGTCGCTTGTACGCTTGGCGTAGGCGAGGAGACTTTGGGCGCGCAGCATGCTGCGGTAGTCGTCCGTGTCTTTTGCGAGCAGCTCGATGGTTGAGCGCTCCGCGTGGGAATCCCCGACGAGCCGCGCCCGTTCCACCTCGAGCACGCGCAACTGCGTGACGGCGCCGACGGAAATGCCAGGCTGATCCGCGACCGCGTAGAGCAACGTATGCAGGGCTTGGTTGATGCCGGTCACCCGATCGTCTTGGCGTGCGTGGACGGCCGCCTGCAGGGAGTCCAGAGCTGGCGCCACCGTGGCAAACAGCGATGGCGTCACGCCGTCGACCGTGGCGCCGAGCGCGACAGCTGACGTGGGACGCGGGGTCTGAACGGCGTGTCGAACGAGTGCGATACTTCCGCCTACGGCGGCGACCGCCCCGAGCGTGGCCGTCAGGCGCGCGAGAAATCGGCGGCGGCCGGCGACGGTGTGGTCGGCCACGCCATCGGCGAACGGGTCGGCGGCGGCCTCGCTCGGCTCGGTGGTGCGCGGGACAGGCTCGCCTGACGGCGCCGGTTCGTCCGTCGGGAGGCCGGACGCGCCAAAGAGTCCGGTGCGCCACGACGTCGCCTGCCCGTCTTCGGCCGACGTGAAGAGCGACGCGCGACGTAAGGCGTCGGCGGGCGTCGAGTGCGGTAGCGGGTCCGGTCCCGGGAAGTCGTTGACCGGGTGCAGGCCGGAGACACGATTGGCCGGGTTCATGCGGCCTCGCCAGCGGTGCAGTACTGGAGGAGCCGTTCCGCGAGGAGCATTGACTCGAGCTCTTCGATCGACGCCTCGTCGCGGATGTACGCCAGCAGCGGGTCGGAGTCGCGGAGGGTCGGGTCGCCGGCGCGCACGGTTCGCTCGACCTGTTCGGCCACCGTCCGACGCCACGCCGGCGTGCCGTTCGTCGCGCACACGAAGTTGCGCTCCTCAAGGAAGGCGTGCTGGACGGCGTTCTGACGGTCGGGGGTCAGCAGGGCGATCGGCATAGGAACGGGACGGAGGTACCAAGAGGATAGGTCTCCGACGGGCCGGCCGACGCTTCCGATGGCGATGCACTACCCTAGAGCTATGAGCGTACCGATGGAAGCGCACGACGCCGCGTTGTTCGACGGGATCATGTCGGAAGTGGAGAGCTTCGTGCTTGCCGGCGATCTGGAGTGTGCGCTCGAGACGCTGCGGATGGCGGAGCGCATCAACCCGAAGGACGGAGTGCTGCGTCGGAAGATCGCTGAAGTCAATCAGCTCGCCGGACTGGCACCGGTTCCGACGGTCGAGGCGGCGGTTGCCGCGACGAAGGCGGCGCAGCATCGGTTCGCGCACCTCGTCGCGGTGGGGAAGTACGCGCCTCCGCGCACCACACTGAGTGCGGCAGAGCGGCGCACGCGTGCCCGCGCGGTGCAGCAGTATCGCGAACGCCGGCGGCGGACGCTGACGGGCGGTGCCGTGGCGATGGTTGTGCTCATCGGGTTCGTTGGTGCGCTCGGCGTGGGGACCCATGTCTGGCGGGCGCACCGTGAGGCCGCGGCGTTCGCGGCGCTGAACGCGGCGGGGACGGCGGGGCAGTGGACGGCGGTTGAGACCGCCGTGGCGCGACTCGGGGACCAGCAGACGCGGCCGCAATTCGTGGGAACTCTGCGCTACTGGCAGGGACGGCTCGCGGAACGCGCGGGCAAGTTGTCGGATGCGGACACGTGGTACACCAGCGCGTGGCAGGCGGACACGAGCGTGTGGGAGGCGCTGGCGGGTCGGGCGCGTGTGCGGCGACTTCAGGGGAAGACGACCACCGCGCTCGCGGATTACGGTGAGGCCTTTCGGCGGTTTGGTGCGGCGCGCGCGGTGTGGCTGGAGTACGCGGATTTGCTGCTGCGCGAGCGGCAGCGGGATCAGGCGGCGGCGGTCTACAGTGTGATCTCCAGCGACGCGCACCATCCCGACCGGCTCATCGCACGTGCGCGCCTCGGCGCGATGGCCGCCGAGGCGGGGCGCTCGCGCGAGGCCCTCGAGTGGTTCCGCGAGGCTGGGCAGCCGGCTAGTGCCGGCGTGGCGCCCCTGGACGCCGCAGCGCGCGCGGCCTACGACAAGTTCCGGCGCCGTCCCTCGCCGTAGCCACGGATCGCCGGTGCGCGCCTCGCGGGCCGAAGACTCCCCCGATGTCCAGCGCACCCCATGAAGCCCTGAGTGGTGTCATTGAGCGCATCACGTTCGCCGACCCGGCGACGCAGTACGCCGTCTTGCAGGTCTCCCGGGCGGAAGATCCGACGCTCATGTCCACCGTTGTCGGCACCCTGCCGGGCGCGGCGGTGGGGCTCGCGGCGCGCTTTCTCGGATTCTGGGAGTCCCATCGCACGCATGGACTGCGGTTCCAGGCGACGCAGATCGAACCGACGCTCCCGGTGACGGCGGAGGGGTGTGCGCGCTACCTCGCGGCCAATCCGATCTTCAAGGGCATCGGTCCGAAGACCGCCGAGCGCCTCGTGGCGAAGTTTGGCCCGGAGGTGTTCCACCTCCTTGTGGACCAGCCGCAGCTCCTCGAAGCGGTCGAGCGTTCGCACAAGCGGCAGGACAAGATCCTGGCCGCGTTTGTCGCGCACGCAGACGAACAGAAGGCGCTCCAACCGCTGCTGCGGTTGCAGAGTCACGGTTTCACTCTGCGGCTGGCCAAAGCGGTGGTGAGCAAGTTCGGCACGGGCTTGGTCGAGTCGGTGGTTCGGTTGACCCCGTATCGTCTGATGGAAGTCGATGGCGTAGGCTTCCTGACCGCCGACCGGATCGCGCGCCATCTTGGCGTTGCGCCGAGCGATCCAAGCCGCGTGATGGCGGGGGCGACGGCCGCCCTGCAGGCGTTGCAGGAGTCGGGGCACACCGGCGTGCCACGCCTCGCGCTCCGCAAAGGCATGCGGGCGTTGCTTGGTCTCGATGACGACAGCGTTGTCGATGCGGCGATCGACGGGGCTGTCGCGCGCGGGGCGCTGCGGGAAGATCATGCCTTGCTCTACACGCCGGACGCGCTTGCCTTCGAGTGCTCGGTGGCGGCGGCGATTGACCGGCTTGCGGCACGCACCTTCTCGGTCTCGCCACGGTTGACGGCGACGGTCGAACGGGTGTGCGCCGACGAGCGGCTGACTGACGAACAGCGCGCGGCGGTGCGGCGCGCGTTCGAGGCCGGACTGTCCGTGCTCACGGGGGGCCCGGGCACGGGCAAGAGCACGACGGTTCGCAGCATCGTGCGCGCGGCGGTGTCGGAACATCTCGTCGTCGAGCTTGCCGCGCCGTCGGGCAAAGCGGCGCAGCGATTGGCCTTCCTCACGGGGCGGACGGCCACGACGGTCCACGACTTGCTGGGCGGCTGGCGTGCGGCACGCGTGCCGACGGTGGCGGCTGACTTGGTGATCGTCGACGAATGGTCGATGGCGGGCCTGAGCCTGACCGACTGGCTGCTGGCAGCGATTGACCCTGCGCGTACGCGCGTGGTGTTCGTGGGCGATGCGAACCAGTTGCCGTCCGTGGAGTACGGCCAGGTCTTCGCGGACATGCTCGCGGCCGACTGTGTGCCGGTGACGCGCCTCACGGAGCCGCATCGGCAGGCGAAGGGCAGCGCGATCGTGCAGGTGGCGCATGGCATGCTCGCCGGAACAGTGCCCGTTATCACCGGGCGCGATGTGACGCGTGATCTTAACTTCATCGACCTCTCCTTGCCACCCGTGGCCGACGATGGCGAATGGCGGACGCCGGTGTCTGACGAGGAGCGGCGGACGGCCGAATGTGCCCGGGGGCAGCAGTATGTGCGGCGCGCGCTCAACGTCTGGATGACGAACGGCGCCGATCCACTGCTCGACGTCCAGGTCCTGGCGCCGATGAAGAGCGGGGCACTCGGGACCCAGCAGTTGAACCGACTGGTGCAGGCGCACATCAACCCGCAGGGCACGCCCGGCCCGATCTTGGGCGATGGCTATGAGGTGCGCGTTGGCGACCGGGTGATCGTGACGCGGAACAACCGCTTCTACGGAACGTTCAACGGCGAAATGGCCGTCGTGCGGGAGGTGGGCGAGCAGCGTGTCGCGCTCGACTTCCGTCCGTTCGGCCGCGCCCGGAGTGTGGTCTACGAGGGTGCGATGCTGCGGCAGCTCAATCCAGGGTGGGCCATCACGATCCACAAGAGTCAGGGCTCCGAGTTCCCGCAGTGCTTCGTTGTGCTGCATACGTCGCACTACGTCATGCTCAAACGCTGCCTGCTCTACACGGCCATCACGCGCGGCAAGCGGGAGGTGGTGGTGGCCACGACGCCGCGTGCGTTGGCGATCGCGATCAAGGCAGGCGAGCGAGACGTGCGGTGGGGGGCCCTGCAGGCGCGCCTCGAGATGGCGGCGGCGACAGCATTGGCGTCAGGCACGCGTGCATCCGCGTGACGGCTGCAACGCGGCGACCCTGCAAAGCGTCTTGGTGGCTGGCCGGCCCTTGCGGAGGTAACTTGGCTCAAGGAACGCTGCGACCGTCACTTGATCTCATCAGGGCTACCACGCGCATGTCTCGTCTTGCTCGGATTCGCTCCTTGGCAGTCGGTTTGGCCTTGGTGTTGTCTTCGGGGAATTGCACCGATGGGCCAACGGAGCCCAAGCAGCGACTGGCGGCGATTACAGTAGAGCTTTCGCAGTCGAGTATCCGAGTGTACGAATCCGTGCGCGCGGTGGCGCACGGGCGAGATGAGGCCGGCAATGCGGTAGGCACAGGGCCCGTCAGCTGGTCGACGACCCCAGCGGATCGCTCATCGCTTACTACGTACCCGGACTCCGCCGCCGTCGAGGCGTACGCCGAGGGCTCGTTGACGATCACGGCCCGGTCGGGTGCCATACAGGGCACAGCGCAGTTGACGATTCTCCCGGCCATCGTAGCGAGCGTATCGCTCGGGAGCAGTTCTCGTTCGATCGTGCGTGGCGATACACTGCGCCTATATGCCGTGCTGAAGAACGTGCGCGGGCTGGTAATGGAGGGTCGGGAAGTTTCTTGGCATAGTTCGGATTCGAGTATCGCGACCGTTACATCCTCGGGCCTCGTGAGCGCGGGCGCGGCGGGCAAGGCGATAATCCGTGCGACCGTTGGTGACGTCACGGCGACCGTTGATCTCACGGTGCTCATGCCCGTGGCAAAGGTTGTTGTGCAGCCCGCAACGGTCGCGATTGACTACGGTGACACAATTGTGCTCGCTGCGACCTTGACCGACGAGTCAGGCGCCGAGCTCACGGGTCGTCGTGTAACCTGGCGGTCGGATACGCTGTCGATCGCGGCCGTTGATTCAGTGGGCCGCGTCGTCGCCACAGGCATCGGCCGCACCGGCGTAACCGCGACGAGCGAGGGGCGTTCGGGCAGCGCGAGTGTCGAGGTAAGACCGCCGGCAATCAGTGCGCGACGATCCACGTTGTCGGCGGGGCAGGATGGCACGTGCGCGCTCGCATCGTCGCGGCCGTACTGTTGGGGGGGAGAGTGGCAGCGCGGTGCGGTGGTCTTTCCTGCAAGTGGGCCGGCTGGTGGCCTTCTACCGCCAACCCCAACTGCTGTTCTGGGGAACCTCAGCCTCGTCGCTGTCTCCGCTTCGGCTCTTCGCACCTGCGGCGTTGATGAGGGAGGTCAGGTCTATTGCTGGAGCCGATACGCTCCACGGCGCGAAGAGACAGGCGGAGTACGATTTGTGACGGTAAGCGTCGCAAATGACCATCTGTGTGGATTGAGCGTCGACGCGCAAGTGTACTGTTGGGGCAGCAACAGCGAGGGGCAGCTAGGTACTGGCGACCTCGCCGCGCGATCGCTGCCGACGCGTGTGCCGCTTCCGGAGCCAGCCTCGGATGTGGCAGCGCGAGCACTTTCGTCCTGTGCACTGACGCAGTCAGGGAGGTTGTACTGCTGGGGTTACTGGTTCTACGGATCCCTCTCGGGCGGCAGTCGTCCGCAGTTGATCCGATCTGCGCACCCGCTCGTCTCGCTTTCGCTGGGGACGGAGCACGTGTGCGGCATTGACGTCTTCGGGGTCGTGGGTTGCGCCGGCGGCAATTCGTTCGGGGCGTTAGGACGCGGAGTGGTCGGGGGTTACGAGGTCGACATCGCGCCGGTGAGCTCAAACGAACGGTTCGTCGACGTGAGTGCAGGCAGTGCCTTCACGTGTGCGATTAGTCGGGACGGTCGAGTGTACTGCTGGGGATTAGGTACTGACGGGGAGTTGGGCGATGGATCGTTAGCAGACCGCTCGATGCCCACACTGCTGCAGGGTCTCGCCAGCGCGACTGAGGTCAGTGCAGGCTTTCGTCACACCTGCGCGCGTTTGAACGGAGACCGCATCCGATGCTGGGGGGATGCGGCGAAGGGACAAACCGGCGACGGTTGGCCGGCTTCGGGCGGGCCGCTCGCCCCTGCTCAGGTCCAGCTTCCCGGGCGTGCGATCGCGGTTGCTGGTGGTGGAAGCACGACATGCGCCTCGACGGAGGACCAGAAGGGCTACTGTTGGGGGAACGGTTACCGTGGTCAATGGGGCGACGGGGCAACGGCGAATGCCAGATATCGGCCTAGTAAGGCTGTCGCCGGCAACGTATCGCTGCGAGCTCTTGCTGTGGGCAGGTACCATGTCTGCGGACTAAGTGCGTCGGGGGAGGCGTACTGCTGGGGGAGCGACGAATACGGCGAGGCGACAGGTGTCGCGTCGTACAGGTATTCCATTCCGACGAAGGTGGCGACCCCCTATCGGTTCTCCTCGCTAACAATCGGTCTTTATCACACTTGCGGGCTCACCACAGACAGCCTTGCCGTGTGCTGGGGTGCGAATTCGAAGAATCAACTTGGCATCGGCGGCGTATCGGCCACTGCTCGCCCAACCGCCGTTGCTTCGACGGAGAGGTTTGTCCGGATCTCTGCTGGGTTGGATCAGACGTGCGCTTTGTCGGCTGCTGGTGTCGCGTTCTGTTGGGGGGCGTGGTCATCTGCGTTTCTCAGCGGGACGCCCATGTTGGATGGCACGTTTGCGGTGCCCACTCGCGTCACGGCAGCGCCGCCCCTCTCGCGGATCAGCGTTGGATCTGTCACAACCTGTGGCGTATCTGTGAACGCACAGGTGTTCTGCTGGGGACGCGTGAATGGCGCCTTCGGAGTGTCCCCGACTCTTGTAGCCGTGGCGGAGGGGGTCCAAGCTGTTGCCGTAGGGTTCGCTAACATCTGTGCGCTTGGATCCAGTGGGAGCCTCTACTGCTGGGGCGATGGACCCATTGGTGACGGTACCAGCGTGGCTCAGCCATTACCGGTACGCGTCGGAGGTGGTTCGAGGTACCGAGAGGTGTCGGCGGGAGACTGGCACATGTGCGCACTCGACACCAACGATGCGGTTCAGTGCTGGGGCGACAACGCTGCCGGTCAACTCGGCACCGCGTCAACCATCCGACCAGCACCCGTCATCGTCGGCGCCCCCTTCAACTAGAGAGATCAGTCTGAGCTTGTCCCGATTTAGTGGACGCGTGAGCGATAGGACCTAGGCAGCCTCCAGGTTCCACTGCAGACTCCGCGTGACTGACGTAGCCCGTGCAGAATGCCGGGGATTCCGGTCGAAACAGGTCTCGATTTGGCGGCCGATCGCGCGGCGGGGCTCCTCCATCGTGTGCCAGTCGTGCCGGATCAGGAGGTAGAACTCCGAGGTCGAGATGAGACTTCCCGCCACGGCGTTGTCGGACAGTCGCGCTTGGCGCCCGGTCGCCAGCATGCCGTGCGCGGCGCGGTACGTCCCCCGAACGCGTCTTGCCGCGGTCCGAATGATGAATGAACCCCGGCGTGGGCGCCGCGCCTCGCGCGCCATCCGGAGCTCCGAGCGCCATCTCGACTTGCCCCGAATCGCAGCCGACAGAACGACTTGAGTCCAGATCGATTACACTCGCCCGTTATCAGCGCATGCGCGGGCATGATGGACATTGCTCGCCCGCTGCAACATCCGTAAGAGCGCATGTGCGAGCGGCCCGTCTGGGCCCTATGCTCTCGTCAGGAGCCATTGAGACCCTGACGGAGATGCCATGCCGACGCAGCAGTTCGATCCCGTTGCACTCAAGCGCGTAACCGCTGTTGATCGGCCGGGTTCTGCGTGTGTCGTGACCCTCGGACACCCGGGTTCGATCGACTGTCTCCAGGCGAGCGTCGTGGGCGCGACTGCAGATCGGCTGACGCCGGGCGAGGCAGGCTATCTGCTGGCGCACGTCGTGGAGGCGGGCCTCGCGGACACGGGCGCGGTGCAGCGGCCGTTTGTTCCCGTGCTTCTCGAGGATCCGCGCAACGGACGCCAAGTCGGCGCCGTAATGCGCGGTCGCGCGTTCAGCTTTGACTCGAGCCTGCCCGGTTCCATGAGTGGTCACTGGCTCATTACGCTGATCACGCCGACGCTGGCGACGGCAATGGGCGAGCGCGATCCAGACCTGGTACCTTGGCGCTCCTTCGCCAAGACCGTCTTCACGGCCGAATCTGGCCCGTTCGATGCCTGAGTCGATGACGTTGCACGTGTCGGCCGACCGGCTCGCGGATGCCGCGGGCCGGTTTGCCGCGTTGGAGAAGCTGCTCGTTCGAGAGACCGATGAGCGACGCTACCACGTGACGCTTGGCGTCGACGCGGCTGGGCAGCACCTGATCATGGCGGGTCAGTTCGCGGGGCAGACGCGTGAGGAAACGGCCATGCGCGTGCGCATGCTCGTTGCCGAGGGACCGTTCCCGCCGGCGCTGCACGGGCGTGCGGTCGTGACGTCGAGCATGGACATCCTCCTGCGTCTGCAGAAGCTGCAGGGGAAGGTGGACCGGTCGTCCCGCGTACCGGGCGACGTGGACATCACCGTGGAATCGCGCTGCCTGCGGTTCGACACGGCGCGTGGCGTTCGTGACGTGCCGACGTTTCCTCACGAGACGCCATTGCCCGGCTGGAATCGGCCGACCGGGGAGTTCGTGCAGGCGCCGCAGGAGGGTGGAACACTTGATCATGCGTTCGGCGTGCCGCAGATCATTGACGACTGGACGGCCCTTGAGGCGTACGGTGCGGATGCACATCGACCGTTTGGGCCAGCAAACCAGGGTGTCGTGCTCACTCACGATGGATGGGCGGTCGGCGTCGTGGGCAGCAGTTGGGTAGTCTCAAAGGGACGCGAACGCGCGCCGGGCCAGCAGAGCAACCTGGCCAGCGATGTGGTCGTGCTGCCGAAGCGCCAGCTGCTCGCCGCCAGCCTGCTTGCCGCGAGCGCCGGCCGCGATACCCAGCTGAGGGCGCTCGCTTCCGTGAAGGGCATGGAGACCGACGCGTTCATCGACCTCCTGGATGGGGTCATGGTCCACGGGTCGTTGGCACTGCGCGCGAAGGTGGCCGAGGCGCTCTCGTCGCTCGTGGGACAGGCGCAGTTGTGGGCGTCCTTCGACGTGACCGAGGTGAAGGACGCGCAGGACCCGCATCAGGAACGATGGAATCGGATCGCCGCTGCGGGAAGCGAGGTGGAGCGCGAGATCGAAACAGCTGTACGCGGGACGCTGGCGGCCATCGATCCCTCGCTCGTCTCCGCGCTCGAGCAGGCGCGAGAACAACCGGCCGCGATGCGCTGGCGCGCCATCAACCAGCTGGCGCAGCGGTCGCTGAAAATGGCCATGCCGTCAAGCACTCCGGTCTTTCGCGCGGCGATGGCCATCGCAGGCCGCGAGCAGGGCCGCATGGCGGTCGAGCAGATGGTCGGCGACGTTTCGCTGATCCACACGCCGGACGGTCGTGCTGCGGTCCGCGACCTGCTGCGTGCACATGCGCACAACGAAGCCGCGCGTGGCCGGCTCATCGATGACATCCTCCTCCCGCTCGCGCAGGCCCACGGCGGTACGCGGACGTTGCACGAATGGCGTGCCGAGACGCGCGCGGGGCGTGAGGAGTCGCCACTGCTTTCGCAGATCGGACGGACAGTCCGCGGCGATCTGGTGGTCCCGTCCTCCGTGAAGGTGCAGATGGATCTCTTCGCGGAGCGTCGGGACCGGGGGGTTGTCACGCGCGAAGCGGTGACGCGCCTGTACGCGGTCGAGGGCTTCCAAGCGCGGTACTGCGACCAGGCGCGTGCGGAGGCCCTCATGCCCATGGTCCAACGGGCCTCGGTGCAGGACGATACCGTTATCCACTTCCCGGGCGTGGAGATTGCCGACCGATCGCCGGTCGTGCAGGACTTGCCACGCGTGGTGACGATGCTCGATGCGGTGGCGCAGCGGGGGGCGACCATTGGTGCCGCGACGGAGTGGGTGGCCGGGGTGCGTGGCGCGGACATCAAGGCGCTGGCGGAATCGATGCAGCGACTCGCCGCGTGGCGGCCGGGGTTGTTGCGCTCGCAGGCGGGCGTCTACGCGGCGGTCTTTCTCGATCGACCGGACACGGAGCGACCGGCGCTCGCCGTGCAGGGGGTTGGCGAGGTGATGGACCAGCGGGCCACGCTGCGGGTGCTCGGATTTGGTTTCAACGGCGAACGAGAGTTCACACTGAGCGCCGTAACGCACCAGGGCGCGTTCGATGCGATGCCGGCCATGATCCCGGCCGATTCGTTGTTGCGCGCCACGGAGTCGCTGCAGGATGACGAGATCGTCACCGTGTCCTCCGTGCGATCGGGAACGGCCCCGGCATCGCTCGCGATCGGTGCGCAGCGGACCTTCGTGGTGGCGCCAGGGACCGATGTCGCGATGATGCCGGAGCACCTGCGCTCGGACATGATCGCAGTCATACAGATGGCCGCCCAGCGGTGGGAGTCCCGCGATCAGGTGACCGGCCGACTGCCCGAGGTGATGGCGACGCGCGCGCGAGTGGAACGGGCGCAGGCGCTCGCGGAGGCCGCCACGACGATGCCCATAACGGGGCACCGTGTCCCCCGCGAGGTGCTTGAGGTGGCGGAGGAAATGAAGGCGGCCAGCGGCCAGCGCCGGAGGTAGGCCTCTCCTCGCCACCGGCGCGTCACCCCACGACCTGCCGTGGCGCGTTCCGCGAGAAGCCCCCCCCCGGTGCCGTGCGGGCGCATCGGGGGTCTCGGTCGGTCGTCCATGCGGCGTGTCAGTCCTCCCCAAGCGGGGCGGTGGATCGCCGGTGCGCGGAATCCGGTCGGTACACCTCTCCCTCCAGACGGGATGTCCCCGTTCTGGAGGACTTTGCATATGCGTGTGGAGAAGTCACGTGCGATGGGCGGCCGTGTGGCAGACCTGTCGGCCATGACCCAGTTCCAGTCGTCGCTCGATCGCGCGCCGGCAATGTCGGTGCACGAGGAGCGTGCCCTCTTCACGCGCTGGACGTCCGCGGGCGATGAGACGGCGCGCGAGGAGATTCTGCGACGCAGTCTGCGCTTCGTCTGGCCGCTCGCCGAGAAGGCGTGGCGGCAGTCGCCGGGCGTGGCGTTCGAGGATTTCGTCGCGGAGGGCAACATGGCGTTGATCGAGGCGTTCGAGCGTTTCGATGTTGCCGTGGGTGCGCGCTTCTTGACCTTCGCGGAATCGTGGGTGCGTCGTCGTTTGGGCGAACTGGCTGGCGATCTCGGCGGCGCCGTGCGTGTCCCGGTGGACCGCCTGAAGCAGTTCCACCAGCTGCGTCGGGCCGAAAACATCTTCCAGCAACGTAGCGGACGTCTGCCGACCTGCGCTGAGGTCGCGCGGTTGCTCGGGTGGAGTGCGGAGGTGGTGGAGTCGACCCGGGCAACGCGCCAGAAGCACGGCGTGCTTGCTGTGTCGCTCTCGGATTACGGTGTGGACGAGCGGCTTTCGCCGGAAGACCTCGGGGTTGACGCGCCGGACCTGATACCGGATTCGGTGGGCGTCGCCGACCAGCCGGTGCTTGATCTGCTCGCCGATGTTCTGTTGCCCGAGCAATATCTGGTGCTCGTGCGCTATTTCGGGCTGGACGGTGCACCGGAAGAGACGTTCGAGACCATCGCGGAGTGGATGCCACCCGTCCGTGGCGACCAGGTCACGAGCGGGCTGGTGTTGCGCCCGGCCCGGGTGAGCCGCGAGCACGTGCGCAGGACGTACCTGGCGACGGTATCGCGGCTGAAGGCCTCGCCGGCGGGGCAGCGGCTTGAAGCAATGCTGCGCGCACGGGCGCACTGACCTATCGCATTGGCGGGCTGGTATCTTCCTGCTGGGATACGGACGTCGAGACGCATGGTCCGGCGGT
>Ga0209211_10004211_pt1 | contig 22677 bp, 33 predicted proteins | sample RifGroA2_FD_183992 | JGI IMG/M metagenome (GOLD analysis project Ga0209211, IMG submission 183992) | Groundwater microbial communities from Rifle, Colorado, USA - Groundwater A2 (SPAdes) (version 2) | ecosystem: Environmental > Aquatic > Deep subsurface > Groundwater | place: Rifle, Colorado...
AGAAACGCTAAAATTTTCCCGCACCAAAATTTTAGCGTTTCTGCCAGACAAGTGAGTTCTGCCTTAAACAGATTAAACACAGATAAAAGAACATCTATATCCTATCATGCCGGCAAAAAAATTTTTAGCTTTTAATTTTATACTACGTTAGCTAATCACGCTTTCTTTTATGCAGCGCTCAAAGTTTTTATCTTTTATTCTTATAGCGTGGATTTTTGACTTTGGTATCCATTGTTTGCCAACGCCTGCCTCTGTCAATACAGCTTTTTCAGTTTCATGGAGAATACGGACTTTGACCCAAATGCGTTTTTCTTCCGGACATAAAAGTGTATATAAGCTCAATAATCCTGGCATAAAATTACCTTGCTAAATATAAGAAGTCGGTTTAAAATATATATTATATATGATATATGGGTCTGTTATATTATATAACAATGCTATCATAGTTATACAAGTTTGTCAAGGAGAAAATTATGCTTGCTGGAAATATAAAGAAGTCTCGAAAAAAACTTAAATTAACACAAGAAGGATTAGCCAGAAAGGCAGATATTTCATATAGCACTGTAATAAAGCTAGAGTCAGGGGAAATTGCCGACCCTAGAATGGAGACTTTGAAAAAACTAGCAAATGCCCTTAATATTAGCATAGATGATCTTGTTGGGCAAGTATAAGACCTGCTTATGAATTTTTTATGGTATAGGAAAGTATAAGCCACTTTCCTAACCACTGAAAATTACATATTAGGGTTATCGCTGAAAGCTATTTTCTTGAATTTTATGTTGAGATTATTTATTCTCGCCTTGATTGAGAGGGGAGAATCTTGAGTTGGTGGCGATATTTGGCTATAGCGCGGCGGGAGATGGAGATTTCATCTTGTTTGAGAAGATTGACAATTTTCTGGTCAGTCAAGGGGGTTTCTTTATTTTCGTGATTTATTAACTCTTTTATCTTTGATTTGATTGCTTTGGACGAATAAAGCTCTCCATTTTCTTGTTTAACCCCAGAATTTAAAAAGTGCCGCAATTCAAAAATACCATCCGGAGTTTGCAGGTATTTATTACTGACAGTCCTGCTCACCGTGGATTTGTGTTTACCTACCAATTTAGCAATTTGTGATAAAGTCATAGATTTAAGATTTTGCATTCCATTATCCAGAAAGTCTTCCTGAATATAAACAATAGCTTCGGTTACCTTTTGTATGGTGTCTTTCCGTTTATTTATGGCGTTAATCAAAAATTTGCCTTTCTCAAGCCTTTCTTTTAGGTACTCTTTAGTATCTTCGGTAATATCTTTTTGGTTAAGCATTCTTTTATATTTAGGATTGATCTTTAAAGAAGGTAATTCCCAATCATTAAGCATGACCTCGTACTTATCATTATTTCTCTTTAATATGGCATCCGGTATCCAACGCACAGCCCTTTCTGTATTAAAAGAACGGCCGGGTTTTGGTTCTAAATTGGCAATTTCTTTTACAGCTTCTTGGATTCTTTCTATAGGCACCTTTAGTTTTTTGGCAATAAACTCAAATCTTTTCTTTTCTAGGTAATGTAGATATTTGTCTATAACCTGACCAGCCAAAGAATTTTCTTGGCCCTTTGTTTTTATTTGTAATAGTAAACATTCTCTTATATCTCTTGCGCATACGCCAACAGGATCAAAGGTTTGAATCAATGACAAAACTTTTTGGACTTGCAATGGTACTGCTTGAGCAGATTCAGCTATTTCTTCTATAGAAGCCCTTAGATATCCATCATCATTGATATTGTCTATAATAAACTGCCCGATTTTGTGTTCTTCCTCGGTATCGGCAAGTAAATGCAATTGTCTTAAGAGATGTTGTTGAAGGTTAACAGTATAAGTTATAAGGCTTTCTCTGTAATCTTGCTTTTCTGCGTCAGATTTATGGCTATTATCATTCAAATCAGATACATCTTCCTTAAGAAGCGCATCCATACTCTCTGTCTCTAACAAAGGATTTTCCTCGATTTGCTGTTTTATATAATCTTTTAGTTTAACTAAAGGCATCTGTAAAAGGCTAATATCTAATCTCATTTGGGGAGTTAATCTTAATTTATAGGTAAGTTTAGGGGTTAATCTTACTTGTAAAGGCATATTTTTCTCTTGCAAATTAACTGCTTATATTGTATATTAAAACAACCAAGAATGCAATTTTGTTTAATTAAAAATTAGATTTAGAATGCTGGATTATTATTAGGTAATAACGATGAATAATAGTGAATATATTGTTTGGTATGCTGATATAGATAAATTGGATTTGAAAGATCCCTGGGTTAAAAAATGGTGGATTCAGCAGGTGTTGATTCACGGACGAATAGAGGATATTAAAAGATTGGATTTTGATGAAATAAAAAAACTCCTTCCCGCTTTACATCTGGATTACAAAATTAAATCTTTCTGGCAGGACTATTTTCTTGAGGGGTAAGATGCAGATACTAACCAAGTTACAAGAGGAGATGCTTAAAATTTTCGGCTCAACCCAAGAGTCAAATCTTTTCCATCTGACAGGAGGAACTGCTTTGGCAGCCTTTTATCTAAGGCATAGGCTTTCTAAGGATTTAGATTTCTTTACAGGGGAAGAAGAGATAATTGGATATTTTGGTGAAAGGTTAAAAGGTAATCTTGAGGCCATAGGAATCAAGACGCAGACGATAAGAAAATTTAAGAGTTTTTTTGAAATATTGGCTTCAAAGGAAGAGATGAATGTGCCCATTCACATTGCCTTGGATAGCCCATTTAGATTTGAGGAGCCCCAGGAGACATCCTTTGGAGTTAGAGTGGATAGCCTTATGGATATTGCCACAAATAAACTTTTGACTGTTTTTGGCAGGTTTGAACCAAGAGATTTTGTAGATGTTTTCTTTTTGATAAAAGAAAAATTTTCTATGGAACAACTCATAGAGAAAAGTAAGCTTAAGGATCCAGGATTAGATGAATATTATCTTGCCATTGCCTTTCATCGCGCAAAAGAACTACCCGACGATATCTCAAAGTTTCCAGTCACTATGGTTAAGCCGTTTGATATTAAAGAGATGAAGGATTATTTTGTGAGTCAGGCCTTATCCATTTTGGATAAAGCTAAAGAGAAAGGTAAATAGAAGTGGTACATTTGTTGCGCAAGCAAGCAAGCAAGCAAGCAAGCAAGCAAGCAAGCAAGCAAGCAAGATAGATACTTACAAACGGTTTATTCTTCCAAAGGTAATTCTACCTTGGACGGGAAAACTTAAACCCAGATATCGATTAAAATATCTGGGTTTTTTATTTGTGGAAAGTAAAATAAAATGAGCCCCGATCAAGAAAAAAATTTTCTGGATAGCATAGTTGATAGTGTAATTGCGTTAGACAAAGAGGGAAAGATAAGAGAGGTAAATCAAGCAACCCTTAATCTTTTGAGTTATAAAAAGAAAGAGGACCTCATAACGCTTCCTTTTGAGAAAATCTGCAAGAATTTCTCCATAAAGGGCTTAAGGGATAAGATTCCCTTAGCAGGGCAGGAGCTAATGTATTTAAACAAAGAGGGGAAAGAAATCCCTGTAAGTGTAAATATCTCTGCGAGAGTCTCATATCCGGATGATAATGTTTTTATGGCCAGGGATATCAGTAAAATTAAAGAGTTAGTTGATGAATTGACTTGCTCTCAGGAAGGACTCAAGACCTCTTATACAGAATTAAAGGTGAGTAAAGATGATTTGGTGCGTTCTGAGAAACTTGCTTATACCGGCCGAATAGCCGCAAGCATTGCCCATGAAATAAGAAATCCCCTGACCAATGTTTCTATGTCTGTCCAACAACTCAAAAAAGGTAACAAGATAAAGCAAGAGGGCCTTAAACATGTTGAGATCGTTGAGAGAAACATAGAAAGAATTAATTATCTGATTACGGAATTATTAAACTGCGCCCGGCCAGCTAAACTTAACCTCCAGCCTTATGATATCCACAAGGTCTTAAAGGATGTCCTGGAATCAACTAAAACCAAGATTAACTTGCAAAAGATAAAGGTAACTAAAAACCTTGCCTCTAAATTACCTGTATTAAAAATTGATAGAGAACAGATAGAACGGGCCTTCTTGAACTTAATTATCAACGCTATTGAAGCTATGCCGCATGGCGGCAACTTAACTATTATCACAGAATTAAATGGAAACTTTTTCTGGGTAAAGATTCATGATACTGGCAAAGGCATCCCTGAGAAAGATATTATCAAGATATTTGACCCATTCTTTAGCACTAAACTTCAAGGTGTGGGTTTGGGATTGTCCATATGCTATGGAATTATTGTCAGCCATGGGGGCACTATCGAGGTTGAAAGTAAGTCAAAAATTGGTTCTACCTTTACCGTTTCTTTGCCCATTGAACAGAGGTCGACACGCAGAGAGAGGAAAATAACTGGGGGGGGGTAAAAACAAAAACGAGGGAATAAATTTATGGCAGAGGTAAAATGGGATATTAAAAGAGGTGCAGATGTTTATCGGCAAGTATTTGATAGCCGCTTAAAGTCATGGATTTCTACTGGTAAGATAAAACCCGGCGAGGTAGTTGTCTATCGCAGTGGTTTTTCCGGTTGGCGAAAACCCGAAGAGCTCAACGAAATTATCCCCTATTTTCGGCGCTATGAAAAAGCTCAATTAAGAAAGATAAAAAGAAGAAAACCGGCAAGAAATACCTTACCTGAAAAAACTCATATAAAGAATATTTTAATCATAGACGATGAAAAGGATTTGTGCCAGCTTTTAGGTGATACCTTAAGCTCTCATGGCTATAATGTTGAGTCTGCCAATACCAGGAGGAAGGCAATGAGTAGTTTAAAAAGCCACTCACCTGATATGGTATTTTTAGATTTAAAATTACCTGATGGCGATGGATTGAGGCTTTTATCTTGCATCAAAAAGATAAATCCCTCTACAGCAGTAAACATAATCTCTGCCTATGGTACTGAAGAAGTTAGAGACAAGGCAAGGAAATTGGGGGCTTATGGTTTTATAGACAAGCCCTTTAGTGAAGAGACTATATTAAGGAATATAAGAGAACTTCGTAAGGTGGGAGTAAGTTAGGGTGGAAAGAATTCTAGTTATAGATGATGATAAAGACCTACGTTTTAACCTTTCAAGTATTTTAAAGGATGAAGGCTATGATGTACTTGCTGTAGAAGATGGAAGAGAGGCGCTTAAGGCAGTGCAAAGAAATTGCCCTAATTTAGCCTTGTTAGATATTCGGCTGCCCAGTATGAATGGGATGGAAATTTTGGAGAAGTTAAAAAGGATTGATAAAGACTTGATTATAATTATGCTTACTGCCTATGCAGAGGTAAAAGATGCAGTAAAAGCCATGAAACTAGGCGCATTTGACTATGTTACCAAGCCATTTGATAATGAAGAATTGATTCTTATCATTAAAAAAGCTCTTCATACCCAATATTTAAGCCGGGAAGTGGAATTCTTAAGAAAAAAATTGGGCCAGATGCCTGCCATAGAAAAGACGATGGGGGATAGCTCCCGAATAAAACAGGTCTTAAAACAGGTTGAGATCATTGCTGTCACAAATATGACCGTGATACTTCAGGGGGAGAGCGGCACAGGGAAAGAGTTGATAGCAAAAATGATTCATGAAAAGAGCCTGCGTAAAGATAAGCCTTTCATCGCAATAGATTCTGGTGCCATACCGGATACGTTGGTGGAGAGCGAACTCTTTGGTTATGAGAAGGGCGCTTTTACCGGGGCCGAGGAACGGAAAGAGGGTAAGTTTGAACAAGCCAATGGTGGCACTCTATTCTTCGATGAGATTACAAATCTTCCGAATGGTATACAGATGAAGCTCTTAAGAGCAGTTCAGGAAAGGAAATTTCAACACTTGGGCGGCAAGAAAGATATGAGCGTAGACGTGCGCATAATCGTGGCAACGAATATCACCCTTTCCGAAGCCGTAAGGATGGGTGAATTTAGAGATGATCTATTTCACAGATTAAACGAGTTCCATATAGACCTTCCGCCTTTAAGAGAAAGAAAGGAAGATCTGCCTATTTTAATTAAATATTTTTTGGATGAAGCAAACAGAGACCTTGGCAAGAAAACGAAGGGTTTCTCAGGGGAGGCAATGAGATTTCTTCTCGATTACCATTGGCCGGGTAATGTTCGGGAACTGAAAAATATAATTAAGAAAGCGGTTCTTTTGGCCGATTCTAAGGAAATCACCCTTGCGTGCCTTTCCTTAAATAATGGTAACCAACCTACACAGCTTCATCTTCAGCTTGATACTTCGACTTCGAAAGAAGGCGCTTCGCTCAGGGAAGCGAAGGAAAAGTCCGCGGGACAGATTGAGGAGAAGATGATTAAAGAGGCCATGGTTAGAGCTGGAGGCAATAAAACCAAGGCTGCCAAGATACTTAAGATAGACCGCATGACCCTCTATTCTAAAATAAAAAAATTTCAAATAAAGTGATGGCTTCTAAAACCGTAAGAAGATTCTTACAAAAGCGTAGAAAGGACTTTACATCTTTCTAATGCAAAACTATTTTGTAGTCAAATAGATAAAAACTCAGCAGAATTTATTATTTCTTCATCCCTATGTAACTAAAGAAGATACGAAAGAAAATTCTGCAAGATAAAAAATCTTTCGAAAGGTGTACTGTATGGCACATTTGTTGCTTATATATTATGTAGGTAAAGCTTCTTTAGCCAGATTTTTGGGAGGATAATCCAAATAATGGGCCGAGTGTTAGTAGTTGATGATAACAGGGATTTGGGAGAGTTGACCTCAGAGATTCTTGAAGAAAGAGGTTTTAAGGTAAATATTGCCTATGATAGAGAATCTGCTTTGGCAAGAATTAAGCAGGAGCCATATGATTTGATGATTTTAGACTATAAGCTTCCCAGAATGTCAGGTTTGACTGTATTAGAAAGGACTCTTCGCATCAGGCCCAATTTGAAAACCATTATGATTTCTGCTTTTGGAGATGATTCTACTAGGACTCGGGCAAAAGAATTAGGGGCTTATGCTTTTTTAGATAAGCCTTTTAATATAGATAGGCTGAAAAAGATAGTGAAAAAGGCCTTAACAGAGCAGAGGAGGTGCGTAAATGAAGCGAATGGGCATAGTAAGCATTCTCGTTTTTCTTCTGATGAGCATCTTGGTTTTACAGGTTTTGGCAGCGCCAGCGGCAGTCCAGCCAACGGTTCAAAAGACCGCTATCCAATCCATATTGGAGCCAGCTAAAGCTTCTACGGTTACGGTAAGCGGATATCTGCCTAAGCTGGGAGGATTGTTATTGATTCTGGTTGTGGGTTCTTTGATTGCCTTGGCAGCCGCAGGATTAGCGGGCCTAATTCTAAAGGCAATCCAGTTAGAAAAAGGCGCTAAGAAAATTAAGATTCCGGAGATTCTTAAAAAAGGCGGCATTAGTTTATCTCTTAGTGACTTGATTAGCGAGATAATCTTTTTCGTGCTCATTGTAGCTACCTTAGTTGCTGCCTTAGAGTATTACGGTGTGGCTACTGCTGCATTTACGGGTGAAATCCTTACCTATATCCCTCATGTAATTGCTGCTGTGTTTATACTAGTTCTGGGAATTCTTCTGGCCATACTCATCTCGGGGATAATCACTTTGGTCGGAGGGAATGTCAGAATAGCGCAATCAGCGCCTTTAGGAAATATCGCTAAGTACGCAATTATCGTTGTCAGCGGTTTGATTGCCTTAAGAGAATTAGGAGCAGAGATTATATTGACTGATAAATCCAAGGATATTATTTTTGCTGGCTTGGTGTTAGCTCTGGCTTTGGGTTTTGGTTTAGGCTTAAAGGAAAAAGCCAACAAATTTTTAGACAACGTATTTAAGAAATAAATTTTTAAGAGTTTCACCGTTTCTCACCTATTAAAAAGCGGAATCTAAAAATGGAAGGGGGTGATTTACATGGCAGTAGAAAAAGCGATTGGTTCTTCCAGTCTGGTAGAAGTTATTGACCGTATCCTGGACAAGGGCGTGGTAATTGACGCTTGGGTAAGAGTCTCTTTAGTGGGTATTGAAATACTCGCGATTGAAGCTAGAGTCGTAGTGGCATCAGTCGAGACTTACCTGAAGTATGCTGAAGCTATCGGTTTAACCGCAACAGCAGCCTAAAGGATAAGATCAAGAGGGGTTCTTGCCGGATCATCCTTAATCCTGCCAAAGGCGGGAGAAAAGCATGGTTAGCCAAGAAATTCCTTCCAAAAGAGGGGTAGTCTTAAAAATGCCAGAAACCTTAGATTTAAATAAAGTGGTAGAGGATATCGTTGCTTCCTATGAAGTAAAGATTGAAAACATCAAATCTTTCTTTGAAACTACACACTTGATTCTTAATGAATTTCAAGATCCACTCTTTGATATAAAAGAAGAGCGGCAAGTCATTAGCGCTCAGTTGCAAGATTTGCTTGCCAAGAATGAACATTTAAGAAGGGCAGATTTTAACTGGATGATGCAGGGGGTTCTTGCTATCCAGATTGAGAAGGAAAAAGAAATAAGGAATTTAGTAAATAGTTATCTTACTGAACAGAAACAAATGTTAAATCTTCTAAAGGATAATTTAACCAAAATTAAAGATGCTCTTGCAAATGGTGAGGGGGTTGGAGTTAAGGAATCTCAAAAATTGATGGTTGAGATTCTTGCCCAGCAGGATAAAAGAAAACAAGAGGTAATATCCAAATTAAAAGATTTTCAAAAAGAACAACAAGAAATGACCAAAAAACTTCTTGAGCTTTTATCTAAGGGAAGGGAATTGAGAATAAAAGACCTTAAATCAATGCTTAGGGAATTTCAGGCAGAACATAAAGAGCGGCGGGCAAAGCACGAAGAAAGAAAAGTAGAAGTTCAAAAGAGAAGAGGAGAAGTTCACGGTATGTTGATTGAGTTTAAGAAGAAACGAAAAGAATCAGTCAAGAGCTGGAGAACTAATTCGCTCAAGGCAATCCCACCTCTTAGAGAAGCAGAAGAAACTAACGAAAATAGCAGAGTTTCTAACGGGGTTAATATAGATGTAGTAAAAAATGGTGTGATAAAATAACCACATCAAAAAAATACCAAAAAAAGGGAGGTAGAAAATGGGAATAGCAGAGAGCATGAAAGGCCTTACCGAGGATATCCTTGCTTCTTACGATGTACGAGTAAAGGCATTGGGTGACATAGTTGCAGATACGCATAAAATAGTAGCTGATGCCCGTAAAACCATGAAAGGCTTTACCTCGGACAGGAAGAAGATGTCAACTGAGCAAGCAGAAGCTTTAGGTAATTATGTAAAAGATTTAACCAAGAGTGTAAGTAGCCTGCTTAAAGAGTTTGGTAAAAACCGCAAAGCTATGAGTGAAAAACAGGCCAAGATTTTAGAGGAGCTAACGAAGAGCCTTACAGAGTTTGCAAAAAGTCTGACTAAAAATGTTAACTCAATGCTGAATGGTTTTAAGAAGCAACACAAGGATATGTCAGAGGAGCTCAAGGAAAAGCTTACCAAAGAAATAAAAGATATTCAAACTTCTGTAAAAAATATAATCAGCAATACTCAGGCACTTATAGGAGAATATCGCTCTGATATGGCAAAGGCAAGGCGCGCCTGGCAAGGAATGGCTGATAGCATGGCTAAATCCAGAAAGACAGGTGTAATAGCCAAAATTGAAACCGGAGAAAAAACAGATACAGGCGAAGAGAAAGGTAAAAAAAGAGGTAGGAAAGCTAAGAGAGGAAGAAAATAAAAAGGTAGAGTATAATGAGCCTAATTACGTGCGCTTTTTGTAAAGGCAAAGGCAAGGATCCTTTCGGGCTTCTCTCCAAGTTATCTGACTGTCAAGTATGTAAAGGTAACGGTAAGGTTGAGGTTAACTGGCCAATGGTTGAATGCGCTTTTTGTAAAGGTACGGGTGTCCATCCTCACTCAAGAATTACCTGTTCAGCTTGTAGGGGAAAAGGTTTTACTGCTTTTAGAGGGGCAAAGGAAGAATGTTTTAATTGCGGTGGCACAGGTTATAGGGAAGATGGGAATCTTCCTTGCAGTGTTTGTCGAGGCACAGGGGTTGTGCCTAAAAAAGAAGGGGGTTAGTCTATGGGTAATATAGCTAGTGGTATGGAAACGATCTGCAAAGACATTGCAACGGGTCACGAAGATAGAAAAAAGTCTCTTCATGATGTAAAAAAAGATGTTAAGGATATAAAAGAACAAACAGGAACCATCAGGGATAACGCTAGAAAGTTCATGGGTGATTGTAAGAAGTCGCATAAAGAAATGGCTAAGAATTTAAAGGAAGACCTTTCTAAAGATAAAGAAAATTTGACGAAAGATGTTAATTCACTCAGGAAAGGTTTTCAAAAGAGTCAAAAGGCAGTACGTTCAGATTTAGAAGGGGCAGGCAAAAATTGGAAAGAAATGCAAAGGAACTTAAAGGAGAAGAAGGCAAAATAAGTCCCTCGTCGCATGGAGTATAGATAAGGGCGGCTCGGGATCAAATTTTACTTCGTAAAATTTTGGAGGTGAGGAAAAAATGATTGACGAAATGACTACAGTCCTTGAACCAAGTCCCATGGCAGATTTTGTGGAGACAAAGTACATCAAAGATATTACCCGCAGGGCCCTTTCCTATATTAAGGCAGGTTTTCCTGTCCATTTTAGAGGGATTTCTGGGAGTGGAAAGACTACTTTAGCTATGCACATTGCATCTAAGCTTAAAAGGCCGGTAGTAATGATTCACGGAGATGAAGAGTTTACTACTTCGGATCTGGTAGGCGGTGAACACGGTTATCGTTTTAGAAAGGTGGTTGACCGTTTTGTATCCAGGGTTATGAAAATGGAAGAAGACATGACCAAGCATTGGGTGGATAATCGTTTAACGGTCGCCTGTAAATATGGGTTTACCCTTATTTACGATGAATTTACGCGCTCCCGTCCAGAGGCAAATAATATACTCCTGGCAATTTTACAAGAGAAGATAATGGATTTACCCGTAGGAAGAGGTGGAGAGCAGCCATATTTAAAGGTACACCCTGACTTTACTGCTATCTTTACCAGTAACCCAGAAGAATATGCCGGAGTCCACCGAAGCCAAGATGCGCTGCGCGACAGGATGATCACCATAGATATGGACTATTTTGACCATGAGACAGAACTGGCTATCACACGAGCAAAAACAAAGCTTTCCAGGCGAGATTCTGAGACGATTGTGAATATTGTTCGGGAATTGCGGGAGTCGGGAAAGTGTGAATTTGCGCCGACTATTCGGGCCTGTATTATGATTGGTAAAACTATTAGCGCTCAACAACTTACTCTGGCCCAAACCAATGGTGTTTTTACCCAGATGTGTCAGGATATCTTATCTTCTGAGACTAGCCGAGTGGGCTCTAAGACAAATCAGAACAAGATAAAGGTTTTGGTGGGAGATATAGTTACGAAGCATTATAATAGTCGTTCTTAGTATGTCCAAAGAAAGAGAGAGGAGGATTCGATGAAAAGCATGTCTCAACTTCAAACGGTAAGCGATATAAGAGGAATGCACTCCATAGGCGCGCGTTCTATTCCAAAGCATATGAGGTCAAGTTACTTAGAATTATATGTGCTTGACCGGGAAAAAGCTAGGTTAGATAGAGAGATATTTGGCTTAGATAAAAGAAGAAAAAGTGCCTATACGCGATTAGATAGTATTATTCAACGTATGAAGCTTTCCAAGAAAGAAGTAGAAGAGGTAACGGATGCAACAGCGGAGCGTAGTGTAATTTCCAGAAAACCTTTGAAGAAGATGTCCATAAAGTATTAAAGGCTGCGTATTTAGTTCATAGGAGTCGAAATGGAATGGAAGGCTTATGACTGGCAAAGCCAAAAAGTAGGGCAAAAGGGCGAAGTCTTAAATAGGAATGACTATAGATGCGGTTTCTGTAAAGGAAAAGGTATTATATCTCATAATAAGGCAATAAGATGCCCTGGCTGCGCAGGGGCTGGGATAGTTCGGATGCCTGGTTTTGTAGTCATATGCGCTTATTGTAATGGAGGCGGAAGAGCGCCTTTAAATAGAGACCTTACTTGTAATGTCTGTAAGGGTAAAGGTGTTGTAGCTGTTGAAAGTAAAGATATCGAGGCTTGTATTTTGTGTAAAGGTAGAGGTAGGGAACGCGGCTCAAGCCTTCCTTGCTTAAGGTGCAAGGGTAAAGGGGTTATGGTGAAAAAAGAAAATATAAAAGAGGGGGTGTCTGATGGTGAAGAAAAAAGCTGAGAAACAGCCGAAGGGAGAAGAAGGACTAGAATTTGATTTTGGGGTAGGGAAAATAAGCTTGGGCGGTTTATTTAATGGTATTGAGAAATTAGTGGATTTAGCTGCGAAGCTAAAAGAATCAGGCGGTGAAATTAAAAAAGAAGGAGAGATAGACTTAAGCCATCTTAAAGAGGGCATGAAGGGAGTCTTTGGTTTTTCTATAAAAACAGCTGTGGGAGGTAAGCCCATAGTCGAACCATTTGGTAATATCAAGAAGACCCCCAAAGGCCCAACAGTTGAGGAAGAAAGAGAACCAATTACTGATATCTTTGATGAAAAAGAAGAGATTCGTGTTTATGCGGAAATGCCAGGAGTAAATGAAGGAGATATAAAAATAGATTTAAAAGGGGATATTCTGGATATCGCAGTTCAGGCGGGAAATAGAAAATATCACAAGGAAGTTTTACTTCCTGCAAAGGTTAAGGCCGAGACCCTCACCTCCAGCTATAAAAACGGTATTTTAGAAATAAGCATAAAGAAATGACGGATGGCATTAACCGGATTAAAAGAAAATGCGCTAAAGTTAATTTTATTCGGCGGGAAAGGTGGTGTAGGAAAGACGACCTGTGCCTCAAGCGCAGGTCTTTATTTAGCTAAGGATTTTAAGACACTTCTCATCTCCACAGACCCTGCTCATTCGCTCTCTGATAGTTTAGGAGAGGTTGTTGGCAGCGAGATAAAAGAAGTAAAAGGTATAAAAAATCTAAGCGCTCTTGAGATAAGCGCAGAAAAAGCTCTTTCAAAATTCAAAATAAAATATAAAGCCGAGATAAGGAAAATTCTAGGCACCTCGACCTATTTAGACGAGGAAGATATTGATTCCATTTTTGATTTGCCTATTCCGGGTATTGACGAGGTGATGGGGTTTAAAACCATCGTTGATTTAATAGAGGAAGGCAAGTTTGATAAATACATAGTAGATACTGCGCCTACCGGGCATGCTCTTCGGCTTTTAACTTTACCTGAGCTGCTTGATGATTGGATTAAAGTGATGGCTAAGATGAGGTGGAAGTACAGGTATATGGTGGAAACTTTTAGCGGTAAATATAATCCTGATGAAGGGGATGATTTTTTAGTGGAAATGAAAAAGACAGTCAATAGAATTGAGGGCCTGCTTCGAAATGGCAAGGCCAGTGAATTTATTGCCGTAACCATATCAGAGGATATGGCGATTTTAGAAACAGAGAGATTGGTAAAAAACTTAAATAAATATGGCCTAAAAGTAAAACAATTGGTGGTAAATAATGTTTTAGAATTAAGGGATTGTGAGTTCTGCCGCGAAAGAAGCAATGCTCAAGAAGAATATATAAAACAGATAAAAAGAAAATTTAGTTACTTAAAGACTACGATTATACCTTTACAGCCACGAGAAGTTAAGGGCACTCGTGCCTTGAATAATTTTAAGGAATTTTTATTCCAATGACAACAAAGAACAGCTCATATACCTGTGGTGAGCGGAGTCGAACCATTACCTTAAAAGTAAAAGAGGCATTAGCCAAAGATGCTGGCAGGACAATTGTCAGGATTGATCCGCAAGATATGAAGACTCTGGGCGTAGAAGTAGGAGATATCTTAGAGATTGAAGGTAAAAGGAAAACACCGGCCAAAGTAATGCCTTGTTATGCTGAAGAGCGAGGCAAGGACATAATCCAGATGGATGGGGTATCACGAGAGAATGCGCAAGTAGGCTTAGATGAAAAGGTAAAGATTCGTAAAATTGATTATAAGCTAGCTAATAAAATTACGCTCTCGCCTTTCGCCATATCAAACCTCTTGCAAAGAGATAAAGACACCAAGTATATTGGTTCACTTATAGATGGCCTGCCGGTTATTCGCGGTGATAGGGTTAGAGCTACGCTGTTCGGTTCAAGATCCTGTGATTTTAAGGTTTTAGATACTGCGCCCGATGGCGTAGTTTTGATAAATACCGCAACCGTAATTAGAATGGAGACCAAAGAGTTAGGAGAAGAAGGACTTACTAAGATTTCCTATGAGGATATAGGTGGGCTTGGCACCCAAATCCAAAGGATTAGAGAGATGATAGAGCTGCCCTTGAGATACCCACAGATATTTGAAAGATTGGGAATTGACGCGCCTAAAGGTGTTCTTCTCTATGGCCCGCCCGGAACAGGAAAGACATTAATTGCCCGCGCTGTGGCTAATGAAACCGATGCTTATTTTACTCATATATCAGGTCCAGAGATTATGGGTAAGTTTTATGGAGAGAGCGAGGCACGCTTAAGAAGTGTATTTGAGGATGCCCATGCCCATGCTCCGGCAATAATTTTTATTGATGAGATAGATGCTATTGCGCCTAAACGGGAGGAGATGGGTGGAGAAAAACAAGTTGAGAGACGCGTAGTGGCTCAACTTTTAGCTTTATTAGATGGTTTGGAGTCCCGTGGTCAGATTATTGTCATCGGAGCCACAAATATTCCCAATACCCTTGACCAGGCATTAAGGAGGCCTGGACGATTTGACAGAGAAATATCCATTCCTATTCCTGATAAGAATGGAAGATTCCAGATTCTAGAGATTCATACTCGGGGGATGCCTTTAGGCAAAGATGTCAGCTTAGAGAAGTTAGCTGAGATTACGCATGGATTTGTGGGCGCGGATCTGGAAGCGCTGGGAAGGGAAGCAGCAATGTCAGCCCTGCGTAAGATTTTGCCCAAGATCGACTTTGAAATGGCTGATATTCCTTATGAAACCTTAATGAAATTAGAAGTAACTATGGATAATTTTTTAGAGGCAATGAAAGAAGTTGAGCCTTCTGCAATACGGGAATTTTTTGTGGAAGTGCCGGATGTAAAATGGGATGAGGTAGGCGGATTAGAGAATATCAAAGAAGAATTGAAGGAAGCAGTAGAGTGGCCGATTAAGTATTCAGATATTTTTAAGCAGGCAAATACCAACCCCCCTAAAGGAATACTTCTCTATGGAGCTCCGGGTACAGGAAAAACCTTATTAGCTAAAGCAGTGGCAAGCCAAACCGGAGTAAATTTTATCTCGGTAAAGGGCCCGAGCCTGATTTCAAAATTTGTCGGCGAAAGCGAAAGGGCTATCCGCGATGTTTTTAAAACTGCAAAACAGGCAGCGCCCACAATTTTATTTTTTGATGAAATTGATTCGCTCGTTCCTAAGAGAGGAGTTGCGAGCACGGATGGCCATGTTGGCGAACGAGTCATGGCCCAGTTTTTGGCTGAGATGGACGGGATTGAGGAATTAAAGGGCGTAGTAGTTTTAGCTGCGACTAACAGATTAGACTTAATTGACCCAGCTATCTTGCGAAGCGGCCGTTTTGACCTTTTATTGGAATTGCCAAAGCCGGATGAGAGGACGAGAGAAGAGATATTTAAGATACATACTAAAAATAAACCACTAGCCAAAGACGTGGATTTAAAAGAATTAGCTAAAGAGGCCGAAGGCGAAACAGGCTCTGATATTGAATTTATCTGCCGTAAGGCCGCTAGCTTAGCAATAAGAGAATTCATAGGAAATTCGAAAGAGAAAAATACACTTGTAATTAAGAAGAAGCATTTTGAGGAGGCGATTAAGTTAGTAAAGGGACAAAGTGATAGAAAATGAGGTCCCTCACCCGCCACAGAAACAATGGTGGGCTCGGGATCAAATTTTGCTTCACAAAATTTGGGAGGTTGAAAATGTTTAAATTCATTAAGGGGTTAATTGATGGCATCAAGAAGTTTTTCAGTGGTATATTTAAGAAGAAGGCAAAAATAGAAGAGAAAAAATAATAAGAAAAAATTATGGCTATAGGAAAATATATTTATGGAATTATTAATTCTAATACCCACGAATCACGCGGTCCTTACGGAATATCTGCCTGTAAAGAGGTTCATTTTATTCCTTATCAGAATATAGCAGCGGTAGTAATTGATGCTGAGATGGTTGACTATACCCATATGTTTAAGGATGCTTTGGCCAGGGCTTTAGTTGAACATCAAAAGGTTATCGAGAAAATTATGAGTATAGAATATTCAGTTATCCCTATGAGATTAGGGACGTTTGCGCTGAATGAAGCAGAGGTCAAAGATATCTTAAGCAAGGGCTACGGCCTGATAAAAGAGATAATCCCAAAGATAAGCGATAAAATAGAGATCGATGTAGTTTGCGCCTGGAGTGATTTTACCTCGGTGATTAAAGAAGCTGGTGAAGAGAAAGAGATTTATGAGTATAAAGAGAAGCTTTTAAGCAGTCCTAAAGGGATAACTGTTGACGACCAGATGAAGATAGGATTTATGCTTAAGAAGGCACTGGATGAAAAAAGAGAGAAATATGCCTTTAAGATACAGGATATCTTAAAGAGCGTTAGCATAGACTACAAACAGCATGAACTCATGAATGACAAAATGGTGGTAAATCATGCCTTTTTAATAGATAAAGCTAAACAAAAAGAATTTTATGCGAAGGTTGAAGATCTGAATACTGAATTTAAGGAATTACTAAACTTTAGATGCGTTGGGCCGCTTCCTCCGTATAGTTTTTTTACGCTTGAGATAAAAAAGATGCAGTTTAACGATGTGGTTTGGGCAAAGAAAAGGTTGGAGATTTTAGATGAGGTTGTCAGTAAAGATGAAATTAAGAAAATCTTTCACAGGCAGGCGTTTGTTACGCACCCAGATAGAAATCCGGATAGGCCAGAGGCAGGAAAGGAATTTGATGAAATAAACAAGTCTTATAGTATACTTCTTGATTATGCTCAAGCCTGCGAACAGGTTGGTCAGGGAAGCCTTATATTTAATGAGGTTGAATTCAGGAAGAATGCAGTATTAGTTAAGGTGAGAGGTTAAAAGTGGAAAAGGAAGGAAAATATATCTATTGTATCATCGGCGCAAAACAGGAAAGGAATTTTGGACCAATAGGTATAGGCGGGAGAGGGGATGAGGTCTCAACTATTAGTTACGATGATTTGAGTATGGTGGCAGGTAACTGCCTGATGAGCAAACTGGAAGTTAGCCGGCAAAATTTGTTAGCTCACGAAAAGGTAATTGAGGAAGTGATGAAAGAATTTGATAGCGTGCTTCCTGTGAGGTTTGGCACTATTGCCTCCGGCGCTGATGAGATAAGGAATCTTTTAGATAGAAGATGCAGAGAATTTAAGACTGCATTAAGAGATATGGAGCATAAAATAGAATTGGGTGTTAAAGGAATATGGAAGAATATGGATGTTGTTTTTAAAGAAATTGTAGAGGAGAATAAGGATATTAAAAAGATGAAAGAAAAGCTTCAAAACGATAAGACTAAAAAGAACATTCAGGCAAAAATGGAAATAGGCAAGATGGTCGCGCAGTCGTTAGAAAGGAAAAAAGAGAAAGAGGCGGAAAAAATTGTAGATACTCTAAGAAGAACAGTCGTTAATTATAAACTTAATAAGACTATGGGCGATGAGATGTTTATGAACGCCGCCTTTTTAGTAGATAAAGGCAGGGAAAAAGAATTCGATAATATTATGGATGATTTAAGCGAGGAATACAAAAACAGGGTTAAATTTATGTATGCAGGCCCTCTACCTGTATATAACTTTGTCAGTATCGTTATTTATCCTGAGGAATGGGAGAAATAAATGGAAGTAGCGATAAAAGAAGGTAAATATATATATTGTATAATAAAGTCAAACCCTGTTAGACCCTATAGTGCAGGTGCTGCTGTAAACGGGGTGTCTAACGGGGTAAATCAGCCTCAAACCTTTGGCCCATTGGGGATTGGGGGGAGAGGCGATGAATTATATACCATATGTTTTAATGATCTTGCCGCAGTAGTAAGCAATTCACCTATTAAGAAATATTCAATTGCCAGAGAAAATCTAATTCCTCATGAACGCGCTATTGAAGAAGTGATGAAGGCTTTTACGGTCCTACCGGTGAGGTTTGCCACAATCGCCGCGGATGAAGAAAAGGTAAAAAGGATATTAGAAAAAGACTATGATAAATTTTTGAATTTACTCAAAAATATGGAAGGTAAAATTGAGCTCGGTTTAAAAGTGATCTTTAAAGAAGATATTTATAATAATATCCTCAGGAATTATAAAGATATAAAGGCATTAAAAGAGAAGCTTCAGGGATTGCCTCTTGAAAAGACTTATTACGAACGCATGGAGATAGGAAAGATGGTTGAAACAGCTTTAGAGAGAGAAAAGGGAATTTGTAAAGAGGATATTTTAAACAATTTATCTCCTTTGGTTGTAGAGACCAAAACTAACAATACATATGGTGAAATGATGATTATGAACGCCGCCTTTTTGGTAGAAAATAGCAGAGAAATAGAGTTTGACCAAAAGATTCAAGAGCTTGATGCAAAATATGGCGATAAAGCAAAATTTAAATATGTAGGTACGCTGCCTCCGTTTAATTTTGTTAATCTGGTAATTGAAGCAGGGAATTATTAAAGATGTTTTTAATTGATGACATATTTCTTTCGCCATTGAATCTTGTGATTTGGTTGGGAAAAAAGATCAACGAGATAACAGAAAAGGAATTTTCCGATGAAGGGCTGATAAAAGAAAAACTTATGCAATTGCAGCTTCGTTTTGAGATGGATGAAATAAGCGAGGATGAATATAATAAGCAAGAAAAAGAACTCTTAGAGCGGTTAGAAGCTATTAGAAAAGCAAAAGAGGAGTCCCTCGCCACACAATAGCAATAAAAAGGGCGGCTCGGGATCAAATTTGCTTTGCAAATTTGGGAGGGGTGAATATGACTAATGTAATCGAAGTTGGAAAAGCAGTGGCAGAGTTTTTAAAGCAGACGCTTAATGTAAAAGACGCAAAGGTTACTAAGGTGACCAAAGCTGATGAAGGCTGGGAGACCGAGGCAGAGGTTTATGAAGAAAGCTCTTTTATAAAAGCCCTTGGGTTACCCACCAGAGTGCAGGATAGGAATTTCTATGAGGTTAAATTGAATGATAGGCTAGAAGTTGAATCTTATGGACGTAAGGGCGAGTAGAGTAAATTAGAATGATCCAAAACCTTATCTATTTATATTGTCTTACTAATAAAGTACCAAAGCTAAAAGAGATAGAAGCTTTAGTCGATAACATATATTTTATCTTTCATCAGGGCCTTTATGCTGTGACAGGCAGAGTTTCCTCTAATGAATTTAGCGAAGAAAACCTGAGGAAAAATTTGGGCAATCTAGAATGGATTACGGCAAAGGCAAGTATTCATGAAAAGGTAATAGAAACTGTGATGCAAAATTCATGCGTGATTCCTTTTAAGTTTGGGGCTATATTCAATACCGAAGAAAATCTAAAAACGATGCTCAAGAAACATATAAAAGAATTTAAAGATACCCTAAAGCATTTAGAGGGTAAAGAAGAATGGGGGGTGAAGATTTATTGTGATATGGGTAAATTGAAAGAAAATCTTATTCAAGATGCTGAAGAGCTCCTGAATTTAGATAGAGAAATTAACTCTGCTTCGCCGGGCAAGGCCTTTATTTTAAAAAAGAAAAAAGAAGAATCAGCGAATACAATTGTAAATAAAAAGCTCAATGAGTGCGGCCAGGAAAGTTTTGAAAGGTTGAAGCAGTATAGTATTCAGTCCCGCATCAATAAATTATTACCCATAGAAGTAACTGAAAGAAAAGACGAGATGATTTTAAATGCTGCCTTTTTGGCGGATAAAAATAAGGTGAAGGAATTTGTAGGCGTCGTAGATGTTCTTAAAGCAAAATATAGCGATAAGGGCATTGATTTCGATTGCACCGGGCCATGGCCGCCTTACAATTTCTGCAGTCTCTCAGGAGAAAAAGCACAAAATGGATAATGTTATTACAAAATCAAAAGATGTGACTCTTTTAGAAATTTTAGACAGGGTTTTAGATAAAGGCGTGGTCATATCAGGGGATATAGTAATTTCGCTGGCAGATGTTGACCTTATTTATGTGGGATTGAAGGTTTTAATTAGTTCAGTAGAGACAATGGAACGTTTAAGAGGGGCGCCATTTGCAGGCGGCCAAGAGGAGCCGAATTAGCCGGATGGGAATATACACTTACGCTATAATAGATTCTAATAGCAAAATAAGCAGTTCCATCAATGGCTTAGGAGGAGCAGTTGTTTATAATATTCCTTATCGTAATATAGGGATAGTTGTAAGCGAGAGCGAACATGTTCAGGATATAGCCCAAGAACATATTTTAAAGCATGAAGAGATTGTAGAAAAGCTGATGGAAGATTTTACAGTCCTGCCCATGAGATTCCATACACTTTTTAACCAGGAAAAAGACGCCCTTTTGATGATGAAAGAATATTGCGGCGATTTTAGAGAAAATTTAGATAGATTGCGCAACAAGAAAGAGTTTGGGGTAAGGGTTATCTGGCCCGGCGATATCAAAAGAAATCGTATAATCGATGCCTATAAAAAAAGCAATGCTGGCGCAGATATGCCGGATAGTTCATCGGTAAAAAGTTTTGTAAAAGAAAAATTCGAAGAGTATAAAATAGACAAAGAGTTTGAAGAAGAGGCGGATAAATATATTGCGCTTATCGACAATTTTTTTAGCAGATGGGCTTGTGAAAAGAAAATAGAAAAACTAAAAAGTGAAAATTTACTCTTAAATGCCTTTTATCTGGTTGAGAAAGAAAAAGAGGAAGATTTTAAAGAAGCCTTTGAGCGCGCAAGAGATATTTGTATTTGCGGCGACCTTAAATATTTGTTTAGCGGCCCTTGGCCGCCTTATAATTTTATTTCCCTGACCAAGAAAACCCTTCATCAGCGCCTTAGCGAAGCGGACATGTTTGGCCGAATTTCTCCTGAGCAAAACTTGTTAAATAAAGGTATGCTATGACAATAAAAAGACTTATCCGGACAGATTCTCCTGAGGCGTTCATTGAAGAGATAGAGAAAATACAGGGAGCTCTTCCTAAACGGATTGACGCTAACCCCAAGAATGTAGAGAAGGGTTTGGCAAAATTAGTCCTTACGCTTATAGAGTTAATCAGAAAACTTTTAGAAAAACAGGCGATGCGCAGAATAGATGCAGGCTCTTTAACCGAGGAAGAGATAGAGCGAATCGGTGAAACGCTGATGAAGTTAGAAAATAAAATGCAAGAATTAAAGGGTGTTTTTGGGCTTAAAGATGAAGAGCTGAATATAAATTTAGGCCCCTTAGGGGATTTGATGTAAATGAGACCATATAAAAAAAGGGGGTAATCTTATGCAAGAACAAAAAATGATGCATCCTACAAACGCAACCAATCTTGCTGATATTTTAGAGAGGGTATTAGACAAGGGAATTGTTATTGCCGGAGACATCCGGATTCAACTCGCGGATATTGATCTTCTCAACATTAAAATAAGATTATTAGTTGCCTCTGTGGATAAGGCAATGCAGATGGGGATAAACTGGTGGCAGCAGGATTCTTATCTATCTAGCAAAGCTAAAGAAACCGAGATAGGAAAAGAGAATACAGCGCTTAAAAAGAGATTAGACCGGTTAGAAGCAAAGATAAAGGCACAATAGCGGGGTTGACATTTTATTATGAAGATGCTGATTTATGTCCCGATTATACACACAGGCGCTGACCTTGGCTCTTTGGCAAAAGACGTGGCTAAGCGCGGCGTCGCTGATTTGGGGGAAGATTTTTGGGAAAAACATAGAGAGAGGGTAGATAGATTCTGGGATGTTGTATTACATTATTTTGATTCTGTAGATGTATCTGGGGCGAAGATATACCAGGATGGGATGGTAGCTGAAGGCGAAATAGGAAGAAAGATAGTTGAGGATGTGGTAAAGTCAGGAAGCAAAAATTACGAATTAATCGCAAGGCTCCTTAATAGAGGAGCCTTTTTAGTTAAGACAGAAGATTTTAAGCTGGTTAAAGAAGAACGGGATAGGCTGCTTACCATAACTCAGGCCAAGTCAACTACCCGAAAATTGGTCGCCTTTATAAAATATAAATTTATAAAAAATAGGCTTTTAGATAAAAGAGATAAGTTTATCGCCCAACGGATAAATGAGACTCTAAATGATGGAGAAAGAGGGGTTCTCTTTATAGGCGCCTTTCACAATGTAAAAAAATGGCTGCCTAAGGATATTCAGATTAAAGAGATAAAGGATACGCAGAAGATAAGCGAATATTATAGGTTGCTTCCATTCCACGATAAGCACAGAGAACGGTTTGAAGAGTTAGGCAGGTATCTTATTTCTAAGCCAGAGGGCAATGGTTTGGCTTCCGGTAGCCAAAGCCATAAAGTGGAGGCCAAATAATAAAAAGGGGGTGTTATATGGGGATGATAAAAATAAATCTCGAACCTTTTTTGAAAAATATTTCTGCCGGTGTCGTAAAGGGGCGGGATATTGTAAAAAGGTTTGGGACAAAACTGCAGTCTTTAGCCAGGCCAAAAGTTTTCTGGTCAAGCATTATTATTTTGTTAATATTGTCTACAG
>Ga0209211_10004212_pt1 | contig 22675 bp, 16 predicted proteins | sample RifGroA2_FD_183992 | JGI IMG/M metagenome (GOLD analysis project Ga0209211, IMG submission 183992) | Groundwater microbial communities from Rifle, Colorado, USA - Groundwater A2 (SPAdes) (version 2) | ecosystem: Environmental > Aquatic > Deep subsurface > Groundwater | place: Rifle, Colorado...
AACTTCGCCTCCTTCCCCTTCGATTACTCGGACCGGGGCCGCCTGGTTGGCCACATGGTTTTGGGGATAGAGATGATTCAGGAAAAAATCAAGGGGATCTCCGGGTTCCCGGAAGATCTTGCCGACCAGCTCAAGCATCTTATTTTAAGCCATCATGGCCGCCATGAGTTCGGCTCCCCCTCCTTGCCCATGATGCAGGAGGCTTTTGCCTTGAACTTTTTAGACGACCTCGACGCCAAGATCAACTACCTTGACCGATTGGCCGGGCAGGTCAGAGGGGAAGGCTATCAGTGGACGGAGTTCCAGCGCAATCTGGAAAGATTTCTTTTTGTTCGGGGTCACGCAAGCACCGAGGCCGATGCCGCCGCTAAAGAAGACCACGGGGCCGACCAACGCCAGCGCAATCTGTTTGACTTGTAAAAATAAAGGCCCATCCGGAAACTGGTAACCGATCACGGGGCAAACCCATAAAGGTCAAATAACCACGGAACAAGCGGTCACAGGGTGCCGCAGATTGCGGCAAGCGGGACGGCGATGCGTATTTTGGTACGTGAGCCGGACCGATCGCCACAAGATGTGGTGCCCTGTGATCGCTTACGGAAACTGCTTCCGAATGGGCCTTTATCGCAGAATATAAGCAAAAAAAATCTCAATAAACCCACCGCCCGCCGGTATAGCGGAAAATCTCCGTAACCTTGATCTCGCTGGTCGGCATGCCAGGATGGTCCTTCATTTTTTGCGGGGTCTCCCCTTCTTTCTCCATCACCTTCTGGGCATAACGGATAATCCCGACATAGGGCGTAGCCTTTGAATCGGTGGTGCGCACTTCCCGTGCGCAGTCCGGACCATAGCAGATATAACGCCCGACCAGACGTCCATTGGCGGCCGATTCCGTTTTAAGATCCAGGCTGTTATCCCGGTTTACCTGTTCAAGTCTGCACATCCAGCCTTGGCTGAATTTTTCAAAACTCGTCAGGATGTAATCAGGCACTGCCTCCCCGGCCAGAGCCGGCCCGAAAAATCCCGCCACCATCGTCAGCAGCATGACAAAAAAGATCAACCCACACGGCCTGCCTGACCTGGCAAAAAAGAAACGTTTCATGCGAATTTTTCTCCTGAAAAAGGGCAGCCTGCGGAACCGCCGACTGCCCTTATCTCGTCAACAAGAATAATCTGACCTATTCCATTATCTTGAACTCGGACCGTCTGTTAAGTTCCCGGCCACTTCTCGTCTTGTTGTCCGCCATGGGCTGCATCTCGCCGTATCCGACCATGCTGAGATTGCTGGCATTCACGCCTTTCTTCACCAGATAAGCATGGACTGCCTTGGCCCGCCGCTCGGAAAGTTTCTGATTATAAGCCTCCGTGCCAATGTTGCAGGTATGGCCTTCGATTACCACCTTGAGGCCCGGCCGCTCCTTCAGAATATCGGCGGCCACATCCAGCACCGGCGCGAATTCCGCTTTGACAACTGACTTGTCAAAATCAAAGTTGATGCCGCGCAGAACAACACGCTCTTTCACCATGGGCATGGGAGCTGGAACCGGCGCAGGAGCCGGTCTCGGCGCCATCACCACAGGGGCCGGCGGCATCGGGGCGGGCGCTTTTTCCAGAAAGACTTTTTCCAGGAAACCAGCCAGTTCGCCGCCCGAGGTAAGGTTGTCAGACGTGGTGGCAAAACCGCAGCCGCCGGTCTTGGCGATAGCTGCCAGGGCCGCCTTGCCCCCGGGGTCATTGCCGATCAGCACGGTGTAAATGCAGACCCGGTCACCATAGACTTTTTTCAGCTCGACTGCGGCCTGAATTGGACTGGCCTTTTCGGTATTCAGCCCGTCACTGAGCATAATCACCGCTATCCGGCCCTTGGTGTTTTTCAGATTCTCAATGGCGTTAGTGATGGGGAGGGCCAGAGGGGTAAGGCCGTCCGCACTGGCAGCCCTGACCGCTGCGGCGAATTTTGCGGGGTCATGGGGTTGCATCCCGTAAACAAGCACGCTGCCTCCCCTATTCGGACCGAACACAGCCAAGCCGGTATTCAGTTTCAGGCCGGAGATAGAGGCATTCATCCGATGCAGCAAATTCTGGGCGATGCTTAATTTCTGCTCTTCCAGATAGCCATCATCCATGGTCGAAGAGGCGTCCAGCATAAACAGGGCGTTATCCACTTTCTGCACATAACCATCCCTGAGTTTGGCGGAAAGCTCGCCGGCATCATTGGGGAGATTAGCCTGCTTCGCCGCGCAGGCCGTGAGCAGACCGGCACACATCAGACACAACAAAATTTTCCATTTTCGCATAATCGACCTCCTTGCTCTAGTTATTGTGTAATTCCTTGCCCACCTTTTTTTGTCATCCCCGCGAATACTGAAAATCTAATCATTTCGGGAGTTAAGACAAACATGGATCCCCATTTGCACGGAGATGACAACTTTGCAAGATCCTCAATATTTTTTATTATCTCGCAAGCAAGGAAAGAACACCAGAAAAATAAAAGAGCATCAGGCGCTTTGCCAAGTGAGTTATTCCCCGCACCACTTTCGAGCATTCTGGAACATCCGGAGCCAGGGCGAGGCGGACAGCTGCTTCATCTCCTCAGGCAGCCAGTGGCATTGCCAAGGCAAAAAGGCCCGCTCCGGATGCGGCATCATGGCCAGATGGCGGCCATCGGGCGAGCAGAGGCCGGTGAGGCCGCCGGGCGAGCCGTTGGGGTTGAAGGGATAGGCCTCGGTGGGCTGGCCCGCGTCGTCCACATAGGCCAGGGTGGCGAGATTTTCGGCCAGCACCTTCGCCTTGATGGCCGGGTCGGGAAAATGAAGAAAGCCTTCGCCATGATCCACGTGGATGCCGAAGGTCAGATCCTCCATGCCCTTAAGCATCATGGCCGGGCTTTTCAGCACCTTGACCGTGACCCAGCGCGACTCAAAACGGCCCGAAACATTATGAATGAAGCGGGGCTGCTGCGAAGCCGGGAGCTGCCCCTGCCAGGGCACCAGCCCCAGCAGGCCGAAAAGCTGGCAGCCGTTGCAGATCCCCAGGGTAAAGGTGTCTGGCCGGTCGTAAAAGGCCTGGAACATCCCCTTGAGCCTTTCGTTGAAAAGGATGGTGGCGGCCCAGCCCTTGGCGGACTCGGGCACGTCGGCGTAGGAAAATCCACCCACTGCGGCCAGCCCCCGGAAACCGTCCAGGGTGAGGCGCCCGGCCAGCAGGTCGGTCATGGTCACGTCCCAGGGCTCAAAACCCGCGGCATAAAAGGCCGAGCTCATCTCCCGGTCGGAATTGGAGCCCTCGTCGCGCAGGATGGCGACCTTGGGCTTGTTGGTTTTCGCCAGCACCTCTGGCGCGGTTTTTTCCGGGGTGAAGGTCAAGCGGTAGCTCGGCCCCTTGCGGTCATAGATATTTTTCTTTTCCTCCTCGGCGCAGGCGGGCTTGACCTGGAGCCGCTCCAGCTGGTAGCTGGTCTCCTCCCACCACTGGCGGAGAAGCCGCATGTCCTCGGCCAGGACCGTTGTCCCGTTATAGCTGATCCGGATCTCCTTGGCCGGGATGGTGGTGCCGAGAAGCACACAGGGTACCCCGTAGTCGGCGAGGGTCTGCCGCACCGCCTCTTCCTGGCCGGCCCCGCATTCCACCACCAGCCCCAGCTCTTCGGCAAAAAGGGCCTCAATGGCGGAAGCAGTACCGGTCATGGTCAGATCCAGGCCGCAGTTGCCGCTGAAGGCCATTTCCAGCACGGTGGTGATCAGCCCGCCGTCGCTGCGGTCGTGGCCTGCGGCGATCAGCCCCCGGTCGATCAGCTCCTGCACTCCGCAAAAGGCTTTTTTAACCAGGGCCGGATCGTCCATGTCCGGCGCAATGTTGCCGAGCTGGCCCAGGGTCTGGGCCAGGGCCGAGCCGCCCAGGCGGTTGTTGCCGCCTCCCAGATCCACGAACAGCAGGGTGGAGCCGGGCTGTTTGATGTCCGGGCTCACCACTTTGGAGATATCCGCCACGGCGCCGTAGACCGAGATCACCAGTTCCCTCGGTGACTTGACCGTTTCGCTGCCCACCTTGGTGGCCATGGACAGGCTGTCCTTGCCGCCGTCCACGGCAATGCCCACCCCGAGCATGGCCTCGCGCATGGCCAGGGCCGCGTCGTACATGGCCGCGCCCTCGCCTTCGAGTTTGGGGGCCCACATCCAGTTGGCCGAGCATTTGACTTGCTCAAGATCCACCACCCTGGCCCAGACCAGGTTGGTCAGGGCCTCGCCCACCGCCATCCGCGCCCCGGCCGCGGGGTTGACCAGCATCTTGACGGGCTGCTCGCCGATGGCCGTGGCAACCCCGGTGCGGGTGAAATGGCTCTGGGCCAGGACGGCCACATCGCTCACCGGCAGTTGTAAGGGGCCGCAGCATTGCTGCCGCACGATCAGGCCGGTGACGGCCCGGTCCACCTTGTTGGTGAGAAAACGCTTGGAGCCTACGGAGACCAGGCGCAGGACATTGTGCAGGGCATCCTTTACACTGAGATTTTGCACCACCAGAGGCTTGAGTCCAGAGGCGCGACGGTTGTTGCTGAATGTCTTGACCGGGACATTGCCCAGCAGCTCGTTGAGCTCGATATCCACAGGGGTGGAGCCATCGAGATTGTCATGCACCACAAAGCGGAGATCGCCGGTCACCTCGCCCAGCACCTCGCAGGCCACCTTTTCCCGCGCACAGAGGGCCTGGAATCTGGCAATATTTGCGGGCCGGATCAGAAAGCCGTTGCGCTCCTGATACTCGGCGACGTAGATCTCCAGCACGCTCATGGTGGGATCGCCCACCCGGATATTGCGGATCTCGATACGGCCGCCGGATTTCTCCACCAGCTCCTTCAAGACATTGGCCGGCCCGCCCGCGCCCTGGTCGTGGATCACGTCGATCAGGGTCTTGTCGCCCATCTCGTTGCAGGCCCGGATCACCCGGTTCATCTTCTGCTCCATTTCGGCGTCGCCGCGCTGAACTGCATCGAAATCAAGCTCGCTGACATTCTCGCCCTGGAGCATGCTGGAGGCGGCGCCGCCGCCAAAACCCACCCGATAGGCCGGGCCGCCCACCTGGACGATGAGCATGCCCTTTTCTTCCTTGGCCTTGGCGGTGTGCCGGGCGTCGATTTGCCCCACCCCGGCGGTGAACATGATCGGCTTGAGAAAGCCCCAGCGCTCGCCGTTATCCAACCGCAGGTCAAAGGAGCGGGTGAAGCCCAGGATCAGGGGCTCGCCGAATTTGTTGCCGTAGTCCGAGGCGCCGTTGCTGGCCTCGATCTCGATGGTCAGAGCCGAAGCCAGGTTGTCCGGGCAGGGGTAATGCTTTTCCCAGGGCAGCTCATAGCCGGGGATATGGAGATTGGCCACGCAGTAACCTGCGGTCCCGGCCATGACAAAACCGCCCTTGCCGGTGCCCTGCACGTCGCGGATCCGGCCGCCGGTGCCGGTCTCGGCGCCGGGAAAGGGGGCGACCCCGGTGGGGAAGTTATGGGTCTCGGCGGTGAGCAGCACATGGTAGACCACCTCCTGGGGGGAAAGCGGGGATGGCGCGCCGGGTTCCTCCGGGAGGAGGGTGGTGAGGCGGTGGCCCTCAACGGCGCTGGAGTTGTCCTTGAAGGCGATGACGCTGCCCTTGGGATGGGCGGTGAGGGTGGAGGTGACCAGGCTGAACAGGTTGTCCTTCTGCTCTACGCCGTCGATGATTTGGCGGCCCCGGAAAAAGCCGTGCCTGGAATGCTCGGAGTTGGCGTTGTTGAGATCCATGATCTCGACAATGGTGGGGTTGCGCTTATGCTTGCTGACAAAATAGTCGTAGTAGAAATTGCGGTCCCACTCGTCCATGGAGATGCCGGGGATGGCCAGCAGTCCGTCCGGCCCCTGGCTAATGAGGTCGATCTCATACACCGGCTCCGGGGTAACCCCGGTTTCAAAGGTGACGAGCGGCGCGGCATAGAGGCACTCAGTCATCCGGTCGTGGTTGGCGGCGACAAAGGCCGCAAGATCATCGCCAGCAGGCGCCAGAAAGCGGCGGGAGCGCTCCACCCTGGTCACCGAGTCAAGGCCGATGGCCCGGCAGATGGAAACCAGGTTCGAAGACCAGGCCGTGGCGAAATTAAGCCGCGGCCCCAGCTCCACCACCCTGTCGCCGGTAAGATGTGGGGTCTCGGTCACGGTTTCGGCCAAAAAGCCGTCCGCCAGCACCAGCCGCAGCTTTTCCAGCTCGGCGGCGGTCAGCGGGGCAGTGCTTTCGATATTGAAGCAGTATTCACGAATGCCATCAATGGCACGGTATAACTGGCGGACTGTCGTTCCCATGGTCTTATCCTGAAATTATATATGCACAAGTAGCTGCAGAAATAAACAAGCCCTCAACCTATCATTAAACGTAGCTATCCAGCTCAATGCCGGAAATGGTCAAAAACCACCGAACCGTAACTGTTCAGCAGTGTCGTAGCTGCCAGGCAGAAGCCTGCGACGTGTGCTGGGGCACATGAGCAGGATGATAACAACGCAGATGCGATGTTGCTGAACAGTTACCATTAAACCACACTTTTTTCCGCAGTAAATTGCGTTACTCCGACAAAAAGAGCTTTTTGCCTTGCCCGCCTTTCACCTTGCGCCTTTCCCCTTGCCCCTTTATGATATGGCCATGAAACAGCCCCAGGAAAACAGCCCCCTTTCTTTTGCCGGAATCATCGGTCAGGACAAGGCGAAAAAACTGCTGTTCCGCGCCGTAGCCCAAGACCGGCTGGCCCACGCCTTTCTCTTCAGGGGTCCCATGGGGGTTGGCAAAAAGACCCTGGCCCGCACCTTTGCCGCCGCCCTCAACTGCCAAAACCCACAGGGCCAGGAACCCTGTGGCCAATGTCCCGCCTGCCGCAAATTTCAGGCCGGCAGCCACCCGGACTTCCTGGTGATTGAACCGGAGGGCGCAGCCATCAAAATCAATCAGGTGCGCGAACTTAAAAAGGCCCTGGCCTTCCCTCCATTTGAGGCGAAGATCCGGGTGGCGCTGCTCTGCGATATCCACACCATGCGGCGGGAAGCGGCCAACAGCCTGCTGAAGACTCTGGAAGAACCACCCGCCCAGACCATGCTTATCCTCACCGGTGACGAGTCAGGCGATATTCTCCCCACCATCCTCTCCCGCTGCCAGACCCTGCTCTTTTTCCCGCTCCCTCAGCCGGAGGTGGCCAAAATCCTGGAACAGGAATCGGATCTAACCCCGGAGAGCGCGGCCACCCTGGCGGCCATGGGCGAGGGCAGCCTGGGCCGGGCCAGACTCCTTCTGGCCAAGGATCTGCTGGGGTTGCGCCGGGAGATTATTGAGCAGCTGCTGCGCCTTGAGCCGGACACCCCGGCAGCGATCCAAGCCTTGGGCGAACTCGCCGAAACAGCGGCCAGGCTCAAGGAAGACTTGCGCGAACTCCTGGAACTGCTCACCACCTGGCTCCATGATCTTCTCCTTTTCTGCCATGGCGCCCCAGGCTCGATCATCAACCATGATCTCAGCCCCACTTTCCCGGCCGCCTGCCGCCGCTGGTCCAAAGGCCAGCTTTCCGAGAGGCTGCAACTGATAGACACGGCCCGAAAACAACTGGCCCGCAACTGCAACCCAACCGCCGTGTGCGAAGTACTTTTCTTTGGTCTGCTTTAATGGTATGATCGCCTTTCTTAATATGGTTAAGATCAACCACGATTGCAGACCATGGACTCTACCAATTTTGCAGCCTGCGGGCTGCTTGAGCGCAATACATGAACGAAATCCCGGAAACACCCCCTGAAGAGCTGGCGCCTGAAGACCAGCTCAATGCGCCGGAAACCTGCTATACCATCCAGTTTCGGCCGGGAGACCAGATTTTTTCCGCCGTCTCCCGCATCCAGAATCTCAAGATCGGGGAGCTGGTCATGGCCCAGACCGAACACGGTCTGGAGCCGGCTACGGTCCACGCCAGAGCCCTGCCCTGCCCTGGACATGCCGCGCCGGAAAAGTTGGGCAGCCATCTGATCGTCCGGCGGGGAACCAGGGACGAGAAAGAAAAATTCGATCGCCTTCTGGAACGTGAGCAGGAAGCATCTGCCGTCTGCACCCGTTTCATCGCCGCCCATGGCTTGCCCATGAAGCTCATCAAGGTGGAGCGGTTTTTAAACGGCAGCAAGATCATTTTCTATTTCACCGCCGACACCAGGGTTGACTTTCGCGAGCTGGTCAAGGATCTGGTTCAGGAATTCCGCACCAGGGTGGAGATCCGCCAGGTCGGGGTCCGCCACGAAACCAAGATGATCGGCGGCCTGGGCTGCTGCGGCCGGGAGCTCTGCTGCTCCTCGTACCTCAAGAATTTTGCCCCGGTTTCCATCAAGATGGCCAAGGAACAGGGCTTGCCGCTCAATCCGGCCAAGATCTCCGGGATCTGCAACCGTCTGCTCTGCTGCCTCACCTATGAGTACGACACCTACCACGCCATGCGCAAGACGATGCCCAAACCGGGCAAGGCCATCAGCATAGGCGAAAAAAATTACAAGATCGTCAAGGTAAACCCACTGGAGGAAACCCTCGAGGTCTCCTGGGTGGACGGCCATGAAAGGAATATCATTCTCACCAAGGACGAATGGAGCCAGGCCAGAGCGACGCAACCTGTTCCAGGGCAGCAGCAGGCCGCCTTGCCCCAGGCGCAGATGCAACCCCTTGCCCCGGAAGCGCAAGCCCAGCCGCGAAGAAAAAAGCCCAGACCTCCCCGGGGGCCCAAAGAGTCGGACCAATGACCGCCTATTACCTGACCACCCCGATTTTTTACGTCAACGCCCAGCCCCATCTGGGGCATGCCTATTCCACCGTGGTGGCGGATGCCGTCTGCCGCTACCAGCGGCTGCTGGGCAAGGACGTCCGTTTCCAGACCGGCACCGACGAACACGGCGACAAGATCGTCCATGCGGCAGAGGATGCCGGGGTCTCCGTGCAGGAATATGTGAACAAGATCAGCGCCATGTTCCGGGCCGCCTGGCCGCCGCTCGCCATTGCGCCGGACAACTTTGTCCGCACCACGGACCCGGCCCACATGGCCGTGGTGCAGTCTATTCTCCAGCAGGTTTACGACCGGGGCGACATCTATTTCAGCGAGTACACCGGCCTTTACTGCAAGGGCTGCGAGCGATTTCTCACCGAAAAGGAGCTGGTGGACGGCAAGTGCCCGGACCACCTCTGCGAACCGGAGCAGATCAGCGAGCAGAATTATTTTTTCCGGATGAGCAAGTACCAGGAGTGGCTCATCGACCATATCACCAGTCATCCGGAATTCATCACCCCGGAGCGCTACAAAAACGAGGTGCTCTCCTTCCTCAAGGAGCCCCTGGAGGATCTCTGCATCTCCCGGCCCACCACCCGGCTCACCTGGGGCATCCCTCTGCCCTTTGACCACCGCTTTGTCACTTACGTCTGGTTCGATGCCTTGATCAACTACCTCTCCGGCCTCGACTATCCGGCGGGCCCGGATTTTGCCCGCTACTGGCCCGCAGCCGAACATCTCATCGCCAAGGATATTCTCAAGCCCCATGCCATCTACTGGCCCACCATGCTGAAAGCCATGGGGCTGGCGCCTTACCGGCGGCTGCATGTGCACGGCTACTGGAACATGAATGAGACCAAGATGTCCAAGAGCCTGGGCAACGTGGTGCGGCCCGGCGAGCTGGTGGCGGAATTCGGCGCGGATTCGCTGCGCTACTTCCTGCTCCGCGAAATGTCCTTCGGCCTGGACGCCGGCTTTTCCCCGGAAGCCCTGGTGGCCCGGCACAACTCCGACCTTACCAACGACCTGGGCAACCTCTTTTCCCGCTCGCTGACCATGGTAAGAAACTTTGCGGCCAGTACCGTCCCCCAGCCGGGTGCGCCCTCGGACCAGGACCGCGAGCTGGCCGAAGCGGCCCTGGCCATGCTGGCCCAGTACCGCGAGCAGATGGACCATTTCGCCTTCCACCGGGCCCTGGCCGCGGTGTGGGAAGTGATCAGCCGGGCCAACAAATACATCGTTTCCACCCAACCCTGGGAACTGGCCAAGGAGCCGCAGCAGGCCGACCGGCTGGCCACGGTGCTCTATACCCTGCTGGAAACGCTGAGGCTCATCACCCTGACCCTGCACCCCGTCATGCCGGAAACCGCCGCCAAAATGGCCGAGGCCCTTGGCGTGGCAGGGGAAAGCAACCTGAACGACTGTGGGGCCTGGGGAAGGCTCATGCCGGGGGCTGCCATCACTCCCGGAGCGCAGCTTTTCCCCAGACTGCAGCGGGAAGAAAAACACCAACCGCAACCGCCAAAGAACAAAGCCATGAAAGAACCTGGGACAAAAAAGGAAGCCAGCCCGGAGACCACGCCGGAGGCCGAGGGTCTTGTCGCCTTCGAAGCCTTCCAAAAACTGGAATTGCGGGTGGCGGAGATCATCGGCGCCGAAAAGATCGCTAAATCGGACCGCCTCCTGAAGCTGACGGTCAAGGCTCCGGAGGAACGCACCATTGTCGCGGGCATTGCCCAGCATTACCAGCCGGAAGAGCTGATTGGCCGCCAGGTGATCATTGTCGCCAACCTCAAACCGGCCAAATTGATGGGCGTGGCCTCTTACGGTATGGTACTGGCCGCCAAGGAGGGCGACCGACTGGTGCTGGTCTCGCTTTCCGGACCGGTTGCTCCCGGCAGCAGGGTGGCATGAACCGTAACCATTCAGCAGCACCGCATCTGCGTTGTCATCGGCCTGGCTTATATGCACCAGCACACTTCGCAGGCCTCTTCCTAGCAGCTGCAGCACTGCTGAACGGTTACAATTCTTGGGGTTATCAAATTTTTCGCATCTCTGGTGAGAGATTATCATGAACCGAAAGGCGCCCTCCGATACTGCCTTGCTCTATCGCAGCCTCGAGGAACAGGCCGCCCCGCACCCTGTCCGCGCCATCAGGCTCACTGGCAAGGGAGCTGAGCCCCTGGGGTTGTTGCTGATCGACAACACCGTTTCTGAAGCGGAGGTTGCCTCTGCTCTGGCCGCCCTGCGCTTTCCAGACCAGACCCGCCCGGCCACGCTCGGCCAAGCCGAGGAAAAACTGCCGGACCAGGCCTGGTTCCGCCGGCAATTGGCAGTGGAAATGGACCGGGTCCAACAGAGCAAACTGCCCTGCGCCCTTCTCCTGATTACCCTGTCCGGGCAAGATGCCGGGCCTGGCGCTTTGGCGGAACCGATGGCGGCAGCGCTGGCGCCCTGCCTGCATTCGGGGGATCTGCTCTCCGGCTTTCAAAAAAACGGCCTGGCCCTGATCATGCCGGGCGCTGCGGTGGGCAAGGCGAGAAGACGGGCGGAGGAGCTGCGCACCGCTCTGCGCACCGCCGCTTTCCTTAAGGATACCACTGGGGTTGCCCCAAATCTGGCCCTGGGCATTGCCGTCTGCCACGCTTATGAGACCATCCCGGCGGACCGGTTTCTGGCTCTGGCCGAGGCCGAGCTGGCCCGCGCCGCCAAGATGGGCAACGATGCCATCTGCCAAAGAGCTGCGGCCAACGTTGAGGATTCCTGCCAGGTTACGGTGGAGGAACGAGCCCAGCTCTGGATGCAACCCCGAAAGACCTCGCGGACGGCGGAGATGGCCGCATAATTTATTGCTTATTTTAACGGATCCCGGTTTCGGCGTCCGTCACACTTACAGCTTTTTGCAGAGGAAAATCGTCCATGACCGCGAAAACCAAGCGCTCGCCGAAAATCATCTGTATCAGCAGCGGCAAAGGCGGGGTCGGCAAGACCTCCTTTTCGGTGAACGTGGCCACCGCTCTTTCCCAAAAAGGTAAGGCCGTCCTCCTCATCGACGGCGACCTGGGGCTGGCCAACGTCGATGTGGTGCTGGGGCTCAACGTCCGCCACACCATCCGGGAAACCATTGAAGAAGGCCGCGATCTGGCCAGCTCCCTGGTGGAGATCAACCCAAGATTTCAGGTCCTGCCGGCCAGTTCCGGCGTGCCGGAGATGGCCAACCTCTCCTACGAGGAACAAGCCCTGCTCACCAGCAGCCTGGAAGAGATCATCGACCGCTTCGATTATGTCCTTATCGACACCGCAGCCGGCATCGGTGATTCGGTGCTCTGGTTCAACACTTGGAGCCAGATGAATATCGTCATCCTGACTCCGGATCCAACCTCACTCACCGATGCCTACGCCCTGATCAAGGTTCTTCATACCCGCCACGACAGAAAGCGCTTTCACCTGCTGATAAACAGTGTACAATCTAAAAAAGAAGGTCAGGATGTCTTTGCCAATATGAGTATGGTTCTCCAGCGTTTCCTGAAGATTACCCCCCTGGCTCTGGGCGCCATGCCCCAGGACAAAAATGTCTCCCTGGCCATCCGCCGGCAGAAGCCTTTCCTGCTCGGCGCCCCGGAAAGCAAGGCCAGCCTGGAGATAATTGCCGTGGCTGACCGCCTTATCGCCCTGTAACCTGCCCGGAATTTTGCGCGGTGGCGCACAACCCCGGTTAATTTTTTACTCAACAAAGAGGCTTGTCATGTTTGTCATCGGTAATTTTTTAGGCGCCCTGGCCACCCTGGTGGACTTTGCCTTGAGTGCCTATATGTGGATCATCATCGGCAGGGCCGTCATTTCCTGGGTAAACGCCGACCCTTACAACCCCATTGTCCGTTTTCTCTACGAGATCACCGAACCGGCGCTCTCCCGTATCCGCAGGATAGTGCCGGTTTTTGGCGGCGGGCTCGATCTTTCCCCCATGCTTCTTATCCTCGCCTTGATTTTTTTGCGGAGCTTTCTGGTCCCCACCTTGCATGAACTGGCGAAAAGCTTGGGCTGAACCTACCAACCAGTACCCACAAGGAGTTGAGACATGATACTCACAGCCAAAGACATCCAGTCCCAACAGTTCCATGTTCGTTTTCGCGGTTTCGATGTTGAGGAGGTGGACGATTTTCTGGAAAAAATCGCCACGCTTTTCCAGTCGGTTTCCGAAGAAAACCAGAAACTCAAAGACCGCCTGGAAACCATGGAAAAGGATCTGGCCACCTACCAGAACCAGCAGAAATCTTTCCAGAGCGCCATTATCGCCGCCCAGAATGTCACCGATGCCATGAAGGAAAAAAGCAGACAAGAGGCTGAAGCCATCGTGGCCGAGGCCCAGGAAGAAGTGCGCCTGCGCCGGAATGACGCCGAGCTGGAAATTGCCGAGCTGAAAAGAAAAATCGGCGAATTGAAATCACTGCGGGAACAGGCCCGGTATGATCTGCGCCAGCAGTTGGAATCTTATCTGCACATGCTGGAAACAGAACCAGCCGACAAGGTGCGGGCGGCGGAACATTTCAGCCCCCCGGCCCGCTCGCAGCCTCCCGAGCGCGGCGATATCCAGGGCGCTAGTCCCAGAGCCCTAGCCCGCGCCATAGCCGAGGCGGAACCAGAAAGGCCGCGACTGGACAACAGTCCGGTCTCCTCCGAGGAAGAAGACCTTGCCGACCTCTACGTCAAGATCGACATTCCGGACAGCGGCCCGGGAAGCATGACCCCCGAGGCGGAGGACGAATTCACGCTCCGGAACATGGCCCTGCCGTCTTCATTTGCTGCCGGAAAAGATATGCTGGTCATGGATGAGGAGGCGGATTCCATGCTCCCCGAACTTGACGGCGACATGGTCTTCAATTTTGATGATCCTTTGGACGAGCGCGAGCCGGCGGTTTCTTTCGGCGAAGACCTGGATGAGGGCAAGGGGAAAAAGGCAGCTCATTTCGACCCCGATGAATCACCCCTGTGACCTTTCTGCGGACGCGGGCTGATACCGCTTCGGTCAGCCTCGTCATCCATGTACAGCCCAGACCCTGTGCGGCGCGCAAACCATGAATCCTCTCAAGATCGGCATCCTGTCCGATACACATCTTACCCGGCCCACCGAGACTTTCAAAAAGATCGTGACGGCCTGCTTCCATGACACGGAAATGATCCTCCATGCCGGAGACCTCATCGATCCGGCAATCCTGACGGTATTTTCCGGCAAAGAGGTGCACGCGGTCCACGGCAATATGTGTTCAGCCCTGGCCTGCCAGCATCTGCCGACTCACAAGCAAATACAGGTGGGCGGTTTCACCATCGGCCTGATTCATCGGGCAGGCAACACCTATGATTTTGAACAACACCTCATCGAGATCTTTCCGGAGGCGGACTGTATTGTTTACGGCCACACCCACAGGCCGGTCTGCCACCGTCTCGGCGGAGTTCTCTACCTCAACCCCGGCAGTTTCACCGGCACCGGCCAAGCAGGGACAGGCGGCACTTTTGCCATTCTTGAGGTCGGTGAAACCCTGCAAGGCCGGATTTATCAAATCCAGACCAAGGGCCGCAGCGAGATGACCGAGCAAACATGATGCTATTTACAATAAAAACCCCATGACCAACACCATCCCCGCCGCCATTAAGCCGTCATTCACGAATAACCTCGAATTGAAACTGACCTGCTCGGCATAAAGGCCTGTAAATGAACAAATTAAAAAGCACAATTAATTCATTAACAGGCCCTAAGATCACCCCCATGATGCAGCAGTATCTGGAGATCAAGGCCCAGCACCAGGACGCCATTCTTTTCTACCGATTGGGCGATTTCTACGAGATGTTCCTTGACGATGCCGTGACCGCCTCCAAGGTCCTGGGCATCACCCTCACCTCCCGCAACAGCAAGGATGACGAGAACCGGGTGCCGCTCTGCGGCATCCCCTACCACGCGGTCTCCTCCTATCTGGCCAAGATGATTAAGGCGGGGTTCAAGGTGGCGATCTGCGAGCAGGTGGAGGATCCCAAAGAGGCCAAGGGCGTGGTTCGGCGCGAGGTGGTGCGGGTGGTCACCCCTGGGTTGGTAACCGACGCGCAGCTGCTTGACGACAAGGACAACCGGTATCTGGCCGCCATCTGCCAGAAGGGCAGGAACTGGGGCTTAAGCCTGCTCGATCTCTCCACCGGCGAGTTTCTGGTGAGTGAACGGGCAGACCTGCCTGCGCTCCTGGATGAACTCGGCCGCCTGGCTCCCTCGGAAATCCTCCTGCCCGACGAGCCCGGAGAGGATTCGCGCCTGGCGGACGAACTACAGGCCCATCTGCCGCAGAGCTGCCTGACCAGACGGTCGAGCGGGGGTTTTCATCCGGAAACGGCGCGGCAGAGGTTGCTGGAACATTTCCGGGTGGCCAACCTGGCGGGGTTCGGTTGCGAGGAGTTCAAGGCCGGGATCGGGGCGGCAGGCGCTCTGCTCCTCTACCTGCAGGAAACCCAGAAGACCACCCTGGACCATATCGAGCGGCTCACCCCCATCGAATTTGACTATATCCTGCTCATGGACGAGTCTTCCCGACGTAACCTGGAGCTTACCCAGACCCTCAGCGGCGGCGCCCGGGAGGGTTCGCTGCTGGCCACCCTCGACCTGTGCGAAACCCCCATGGGGGCTCGACTGCTCAAGAAGAACCTCTTATTCCCCTTGCAGGAGGTCGAGGCCATCCGCCGGCGGCTGGATACGGTGGAACAGCTCTATCTCGCCCCCGGCTTGCGGGAGGAACTCCGCCGGCTGCTGGCCACGGTCTATGATCTGGAACGCCTCAACGGCCGGGTGGTGCTGGGCACGGCCAATGCCCGCGATCTCACGGCCCTCAAGAATTCCCTGGCCCAGTTGCCCCAGCTCAAGGAGAGGCTGAGCGGAGCCCATGGCCTGCTGGCCGACCTCGGCTCCCATCTGGACGAGCTGGCCGAGCTCCGCACCCTGCTGGAAGCGGGGATCCGCGAGGACGCCCCGGTGACTCTGCGGGAAGGCAACCTGATCAAGCCAGACTACAACGCGGAGCTCGACCAGCTCGTCAGCCTGCTGCGCGACGGCAAGACTCTGATCCTGGGCCTGGAGGCCCGCGAGCGGGCGCGCACCGGCATCGCCAATCTCAAGGTCGGCTTCAACAAGATCTTCGGTTATTATATCGAGATCAGCCGCGGCCAGCTTGCCCATGTGCCTGAAGACTTCATCCGCAAACAGACCCTGGTCAACGCCGAACGCTTCATCACCGAGGAGCTCAAGGAGTTTGAGGAAAAGGTTACCGGCGCCCAGGAGAAACGATTGGAGCTGGAATACCGCCTCTTTGCCGAGATCCGGGCCAAGGCGGCCGAGGCCTCCTCCCGGATTCTCCATACCGCCGGATACCTGGCCCGGATCGATTTTTTCTGCTGCCTGGCCGAGGCGGCCCAGAAATACCGCTACACTAAACCGGTAATTACCGATGGTGAAGAGATCATCATCCAGGAGGGCCGCCATCCCGTGATCGAACGCGCCCTGCCGCCTGGCCGTTTTGTGCCCAACGATATCCACCTTGACCAAAAAAATGAAGAGGTTCTGATCATCACCGGCCCCAACATGGCCGGCAAATCAACGGTGCTGCGGCAGACCGCGCTCATCACCCTCATGGCCCAGATGGGCAGCTTCGTCCCTGCTGCGGCAGCGGAGATCGGGGTGGTGGATCGTATCTTCACCAGGGTCGGGGCCTCGGACAACTTGCGCCGCGGCCAGTCCACCTTCATGGTGGAGATGAACGAAACCGCCAATATCCTCAACAACGCCACCGAGCGAAGTCTGGTGATCCTCGATGAAATCGGCCGCGGCACCTCCACCTTTGATGGCCTTTCCATTGCCTGGGCCGTGGCCGAGGAGCTGGTCAACAAAAACGGCAAAGGGGTCAAGACCATCTTCGCCACCCATTACCATGAGTTGACCGAACTGGCCGCCACCCACAACCGGTTTAAGAACTACAACATCGCGGTGCGGGAATGGAACGATACCATCATCTTTCTCCACAAGTTGCTGCCGGGCGGAACCAACCGCAGCTACGGCATTCAGGTTGCCGCCCTGGCCGGAGTGCCGGCCAGGGTGGTTGCCAGGGCCAAGGAATTACTGCATAATATCGAGCAGGGCGAATTCAACCGGCAGGGCGAACCGCGCATCGCCACCTCGCCCGGAAAAAGGAAAGCTCCGCATCCAGGCCAGCTCTCCCTTTTCGGCGGCGAGGAGTCGCCTGCGGTGCGCCGATTGCGGGAGAGCAATCCAGATAGCTTGTCGCCCCGCGAGGCTCTTAATCTGCTCTATGAGCTCAAAAGGCTGGCCGATGAGTAGCTTGTGTCCAGCAGCGAAGCTCTGTTGCCGGACAGCTACTCTGGTGTGGAATAAGATGAGACTCTTGCCAAAGTTAAAATTTCTGCTCTTGATTCCCGTCCTGGCCCTGTTATGTTCCTCGGCCTGGGCAGGGCAGAAGCAGGAGCAGGAAGACATCGCCAAACAGTACAGGCAGGCCAGGGCCTATTACCAGAATCTGGCCGCCCGCGACAAGGACGGCCAGGATCGAAACAGCTGGCTCACCTCTGTCAACGCCTTCCGCAGCATATACCAGGTCGCGCCCGACCACGCGGCTGCCCCCAAATCCCTGTTCATGCTGGGCAAGATTTATCAGACCCTGTTCCAGCAGAGCGGCCAAGGCCAGGATCTTGACCAGGCCATTAAGGCCTACGAAGAGCTGAGCTCCCGATATCCGGGAAATTTCCTGGCCGATGACGCCTTTTTTATTCTGGGCTCCATCTATCTTGCCAACAAAAATGATCCGGACAAGGCGGCCAGGGCCTATGCAAAAATCATCGCCATTTACCCGGAAGGCGACATGGCCGTCGCGGCTGAAGCACAGCTGCTGCGGATCAAGCAGGAAAAGGGCGCACTCGCTCCGATCCAGACAAAGGAAGGAGAAAAATGCCTTACCCCGTTGCCTGCCGACGAACCGCCGCCAAAAAAATCGGCCGTAGAAAAGGCCGGCCCGGCCATGGTGCTGCCCATCCGTCACTGGTCAAACAAACACTACACCCGCCTGGTTGTTGAGACCACCACTCCGGTAACTTTCAAACACCAGCTGCTCAACGGGGACAAGGCATCCCCGGGCCTGATTTATCTTGATCTGCGCAACAGCCGGCTCAGCCCGGAAACCGTCAAAACCATGCCCGTTGAAGACGGACTGCTGCATCGGGTCAGGAATGCCCAGTTCGACCCAAAAACGGTGCGCATTGTCCTGGACACTCAGACCAAGATCTCTGACTACAAGGTCTTTACCCTGACTGATCCTTTCCGGGTGGTGATCGATGTGCTGAACCCGGCCACCGCTGACAAGGCGGAAAAATTCAGCAAAGAAGGCCGCTCCGCGAATCAGGCGAAAGCCTTGGCAGCGCGGCAAGTTGGCCAGGGTCTTAAAAGAATCGTCATCGATCCCGGCCACGGCGGCAAAGATCCCGGCACCTGCAGCCCAACAGGTCTCAAGGAAAAAGATATCGTCCTGGAGGTGGCCCTGATGGTAGCCAAGGCCCTCAGGGAAAAACCCGGCTACGAGGTTATCCTCACCCGGGACCGCGATGTCTTTATCTCCCTGGAAGAACGAACCGCCCTCGCCAATGCCAGGGAAGCAGACCTGTTCTTGTCCATCCATGTAAATGCCGCCCCCAACCATGAAGCCAGAGGGATCGAAACCTATGTCCTTGACCTGACCAGCAACAAGGACGCCATGCGCCTGGCGGCCATGGAAAACTCCGCCTCGGCCAAGCAGATCAGTGCCCTGCAATCCATCCTCCTGGATCTCATGCAGAATTCCAAAATAAACGAATCCCTTAAACTGGCCGGGCTGGTCCAGGAAAAAATGGTAAGGGGTCTGAACCAGAAATTCAACGATGTCGCCAATCTTGGGGTCAAAAAAGCGCCTTTCCTGGTACTAATCGGCGCCCAGATGCCTGCCGTTCTCACCGAAATCGCTTTTTTGAGCAATCCGGAAGAGGAAAAGCGCCTTAAAAATGAGGCCTACCTGGCCGAGGTGGCCAATCACCTCGCCGCCGGCGTTGCCCTGTATGTGGAAAGCATCAGCCTGGCCAGCAATCGCCAGCGTTGAAGAACAAAAAAAGCCCCGCCGGTTTTTCCCTGGCGGGGCTTTTTTCCGGTTTTTTACGGACAAGCTCTTAGTCCAGGGTAAAAGGCTGCCGCCCCTCCCTGAGATCCCTGCCCTCGAGATAGCGAATAATGGACTCGGCGGCCTCCTTGGCCTGATACACCGCCTTGGCCACGGTCTGGGGTCCCAGCACCGCATCGCCTGCCGCAAAGACCCACTCTTCCGAGGTCTGCATGGTCACCTCGTCCACCACATAGGTGCCCCAGCGGCTCAGGGCCAGATCGAGGCCGGAACCGGCGGTAACGTCCACATCCTGACTGATCGCCGGGATGATGGCATCCGCCTCGAGCATGAAGTTAGAGCCTTCCTTGGGCACTGGCCGGCAACGGCCCGAGGCGTCACAGGCGCCAAGCTCCATCCGGATGCATTCTATCCTGCTTAACCTGCCGTTTGCACCATGGATCGCCACCGGGGCGGCGAGCATCTCGATGCGCACCCCTTCTTCCTCCAGGTGATGGATCTCTGCCTGGGAGGCGGGCATCTCCGCCTTGCTCCGCCGGTAAAGAATGAAGACCTTGTCCGAACCGGTGCGCAGAGCGGTCCGGGCGCAGTCAATGGCCACGTTGCCGCCGCCGACCACCACCACGTTTTTCCCCAGATTCAGCGCCTCGCCGACGTTGACCTTGCGCAGATAATCAACCCCGTGCACCACCCCGGCCAGATCCTCTCCCGCCACGCCCAATTTCCGGCTTAAGTGAGCGCCCGGCCCGAGGAATACCGCGGCGAACCCCTCCTCCCGCAGATCCCCCAGGGTTTTATCCTTGCCGATAGTCACTCCATGCACCAGGGTTACCCCGCAGTTTTTCAAAGCCTCGCATTCCGCGGCAATAATCTGGCGGGGCAGACGGTAAGCCGGGATGCCCACCGCCAGCATGCCGCCGAAAACGGGCAGGCTTTCAAAGATCGTACACTGGTAGCCAGCATGGGCAAGATAGTAAGCGGCCGACATCCCGGCTGGCCCGGAACCGACAATGGCCACCTTTTTCCCCTTGGGCAGGGCGCAGGGCTGGAGCAGGTTCTTGTTATTGGCCACCATCCAGTCGACGATATAGCGCTCGAGCATGCCGATGGCCACCGGTTCGCCTTTTTTCCCTCGGATGCAATGGCCTTCACATTGGAATTCATGGGGGCAGACCCGCGAACAGATGGCGGGCAGCGAGTTGGTTTCCCGATCCAACCAGTAGGCCTCTTCGATCTTGCCTTCCCGCAACAGCCTGATAAAGCCGGGAATATCATTGTGGATCGGGCAGCCTTCCCGGCATTTGGGCTTTTTGCACTGCAGGCAACGCTCTGCCTCCAGCAGGGCAGCCTCGACCGGATAGCCGGAAACAACCTCGGCAAAATTGGTGATCCGCCCGGCAACGGGCAATTCGCGGGGAAATTGCCGGGAAATGTTCATTCTTTCTTTTGCATCCATTACTGCCTCCTACCCGGAAGATTGAAAACCATCTGTACAAGTACCGATATTTATCATGATAACGACAGGTTAGATCATAATTTTATATACTAATCTGTTTCCCTGAGCATTTCATGCATATTTTCGGACAGCCAATTACTTGCTGAGCGAATTTACGGTCAATGCCTCAGATGGCGCTTGACAATTCCGGGGATATCCCACAAATTGGACCAATACCTTTGCGCAATCGTAAGCTCTCACAGGGTGAGCCCCAAAAGGAAATACAACCCCGAGCCCCGATGAATCGCTTACGAGCAATCAGCGTAACTACCCAACAGTGAAAACCATGAACGGACAGCCATGAAGGCAGAATTCATCAACCCATTTTTAATTGCCACCAAAAATGTTCTGGCAACCATGGCGCAAACTCAAGCAACTCCACAAAAACCCCGGTTGAAAAGCGGCATCACCTCCTATGGCGAGGTTACCGGCATCATCGGCATGACCTCAGACGAGATCTCCGGCTCCATGATCGTGAGCTTCTCGGAAAAATGCATCCTGCAAATTGTCGCCAATATGCTGATGGAAGAGCCCAAGGCGAAGATCGACGATGAGGTGGTGGACGCAGTCGGCGAACTGACCAATATGATCTGTGGTGGCGCCAAGGTCCATCTGGCAAGGCTTGATCATAAGTTCGACCTGGCCATCCCCAGCATGGTCGTGGGCAAGGGGGTGGAAATCTCCTTTTACTCCAGGGCGCCAACCATTATCATCCCCTTTGAGACCGAGGCCGGTTCTTTTGTGGTTGAGGCAAATCTCAGCGAACGGCTCTGAATCGTTCTCTTCCTTTGCCAGACAAAAAAAAGCCGCTCGGTACCGAGCGGCTTTTTTTCAACTTTTACTTGCCGGCTTCTCAGGAAGCCTTGCGTCTCTCGGCAACCTTAAGGCGGCTTATAGCTCTCTGCAAAGCGGCCTCGGCCCGGGTTCGATTAAAATTTTCCTTCTGAGCCTGTGCTTCCGCCAGCCGCTTTTCCGCCCGTTCCTTGGCTCGCATCGCCCGCTCGACATCAATATCCGCCCCACGCTCTGCCGATTCAACGAGAAAGGTCAGCTTGTTATTGGACACTTCACAAAACCCGCCACTCACCATCAAAACTTCGTCCTGCCCACCACTCTTGTAGGTAAGAACCCCGGTCTTGATCGTACTCAGGAAAGGCGCATGATTGGCAAGAACACCAAACTCGCCGCCGTAGCCGGGAGCGGTGACAATGTCAACCTCCTTACTCACTACGACCCCTTTGGGAGTTACCACTTCCAACTTCAATTTTTCAGCCATGGGTAATCCTCAATTCCTGGATGAACTCGTAACAAGCTAAAAAAGTCACAGGTCCACTATACAAAATCAACAAGTTACACAGCAATAACCGTTGTAATCGCGGCTTTTTGCGATTTCAACAATTCCTTAAGCAGCCGCCTTCTCTTTATTGGCCTTCTCAACCGCCTCTTCGATGCTGCCCACCATGTAGAAAGCGATCTCGGGCAGCTCGTCATGCTTGCCTTCCAGGATCTCTTTAAAGCCGCGCACTGTATCGGCAACCTTTACATACTTGCCGGCCATGCCGGTAAAGGTCTCCGCCACGGTGAAAGGCTGGGACAGGAAGCGCTGGATCTTGCGGGCCCGGGTAACCAGGGTCTGGTCTTCCTCGGAGAGTTCATCCATACCGAGAATGGCGATGATGTCCTGCAGGTCCTTGTATTTCTGAAGGCTGGTCTGCACGCCGCGGGCAACCAGATAATGCTCTTCACCCAAAACATTGGGATCGAGAATCCGGGAGGTGGAGTCCAGGGGATCAACCGCCGGGTAGATGCCGAGCTCGGCGATCTGCCGGGAAAGAACCACGGTGCCGTCCAGATGGGCAAAGGTCGTGGCCGGAGCCGGGTCGGTCAGGTCGTCGGCCGGTACGTAAACGCACTGGACTGCGGTGATGGAACCCTTGTTGGTGGAGGTAATCCGCTCCTGGAGGGCACCGAGGTCGGTGGCCAGGGTGGGCTGATAACCGACCGCCGAAGGAATACGGCCGAGAAGCGCGGAAACCTCGGCGCCGGCCTGGGTGAAACGGAAGATGTTGTCAACGAAGAAGAGCACGTCCTGGCCCTCCTCGTCACGGAAGTACTCCGCGGCGGACAAGCCGGTCAGCGCAACGCGGGAACGGGCTCCCGGCGGCTCGGTCATCTGGCCGTAAACCAGGGCGGCCTTGGGGAGAA